>ERZ791911.96-NODE-96-length-85996-cov-18.536799_pt1 | contig 85996 bp, 100 predicted proteins | sample MGYA00510142_ERZ791911 | MGnify/ENA primary metagenome ERZ791911 (study PRJEB30046, sample SAMN00792056) | human gut metagenome | study: EMG produced TPA metagenomics assembly of the A metagenome-wide association study of gut microbiota in type 2... | reverse complement strand
GAACAAGACGCTCAGAAAAGTGAGCTAAAATTGACATAACGAACTGGACACCCTAGTTGGTTGTTACAATACATTACCCAGTCATACGTTATTTTTCGGATTATATTGCTCGGCTGCATCGTTGAGCATTTTTCTAATCGTCTTGACAGCGCATTTTGGAGAGATTATCTTTACTCCAGGACCGTATGAGAGCATCAGGGCATAGAACTCGAAATTAAGAACGACCTTGCATTGAAAAAGTACAGTGCCATCTTCATCGTTTCTTTCGAGTACCATTTGCGAGCTGTGGACAGGCTTTGTTTCTATGTATGGAGCCTGCTCGCTGTTGGCTATGAAGCGGACGGTTTCAAGTGGAGTCTTCCTTGTCTTTGTTACACCAATGACATCTTTAAAGAAAGTTGACGGGTCGAAGTGCGAGTCTTCCTGAAATGGTATTTCCTTGTTGGGTTCAATCGACTTCATGCGGTCAAGAGCGAGGTTGAAGAGCTTATGGTCGGTTACTCTTGTACAGAAAAGGAACCAGCGGTTGCGGTATTCTTTCAACAGATATGGCCAGACAATCCAATCCTTTGGCTTAGGATTGTTGAATGGTTGGTAACTTATTGTGAGTGTCTGCTTGTTGGCAATATAGTTGTAGAGCGGATTAAGGAACTTCAAGCCCATCAGGTTGCTGTTGCGCTCGAAGTCCACAATCGGCGCACGCTTATTCTTGGCTATTGCAAGGGTATCCTGCAAACGACCGATGACATCCGACAACTCCGTGAAATAGTCGAAGTCGGCATATTGGCGGAGCATGTCTACAGCCTCGGCAAGTTTGTCGTAGTCAGTTTGTGATAGCGGAAGTTCCGTTATGGAGAAGTCTGGGTCGGAATACCTATAATATTTATGGTCATAGACTTCTATAGGGGCATTGTAGCCGAGCTTGTCACTACGCATCATCTGTATGTCGAGCTGAACGGAACGGGTTGATATGCCCTTGCGTATTCCCTCGAAGTCATACAATGCGTCTGAACAAGCATCGACCAGGTCTTGCAACGTCCATCTTCTCTGCTGGTTGCGGAGGCAGTTGTCAATGGTCTTGTATCGTAGTAACGCATTCTTGTTTGCAGGCATTTTTGCATTGCTTTTGGTTTCTCGTATGCAAAGATAGTGTAGTTTTACGAAACCTATTTGCGTAACTGAACTTTTTTATCGTTTTCCAACAACTTTTTTCTGATTGCGTAAAAACCTTGCGTAGTGCCATGCTAACTTTGCAATCGGGAATCAGACCATAGTGGTCGGATATAAACAAATGGACAGATATGCAAGAATTCATGATTAATGACACGCCCGTAAAGATGTGGGCACGGACGTGCGACGCGCATGCATGGAAGGAAGTGACAAATATCTGCTCGCTTCCGTTCATCTATCACCATGTTGCGCTTATGCCCGACCTTCACGGAGGTAAAGGCATGCCCATCGGAACGGTGCTTGCGACTAACGGAGTGGTCATTCCGAATGCAGTAGGTGTGGACATCGGCTGCGGAATGTGCGCAGTAAAGACAAACATCAAGGTTGAGACGGTAACACCGGAAGTCTTGCGCAAGAAGATTATGCGTGGCATACGTAAGCAGATTCCGCTTGGTAAGGAGCATCACAAACAAGCTCAGGACGAGAAGTACATGCCACAAGGCTTCGACATTGACAAACTGGAGATTGTCAAACGGCGCTATGTTTCGGCCACCAAGCAGGTTGGCACTCTTGGTGGCGGCAATCACTTCGTTGAATTGCAGAAGGATGACGACGGCTTTATGTGGATAATGATTCACTCCGGCTCACGCAACCTTGGCAAACAGGTAGGCGATTACTACAATGAGAAGGCTGATTTGCTCAACCGCCGATGGTTCTCTATTGTGAAATCAGAGATAATGATGCCGTTCATTCCACTCAGAGATCCACTGTTCAAGGAATATTGGAATGAGATGGAATACTGTATAGAGTTCGGCTTGTGCAACCGTCGCTTGATGATGCAGCGGATAGAGGAAGTCATTGCCGACTCTATACCGGATGCGGAGTTTGAGCCGATGATAAACATCGCCCATAATTATGCGGCATGGGAGAACCACTTTGGTGAGAATTGTATCGTTCACCGCAAGGGTGCGACACATGCACGCCTCGGTGAGATGGGAATTATTCCTGGCTCACAAGGTACAAGCAGCTACATCGTAGAAGGACTCGGCAATCCAGACTCGTTTATGAGCTGCTCGCATGGTGCAGGTCGCGCCATGAGCCGTACAGAGGCAGTACACACCCTTGACCTCGAAAAAGAAAAGGAGCGGCTTGACAGTCTCGGTATTGTCCACGCAATTCGTTGCCAGAAGGACTTGGAAGAGGCTGCATCGGCATACAAAAATATTGAAGAGGTTATTGCTGAAGAGCTGGATCTTGTGAAGGTCAAAGTCCACCTGTCTCCTATAGCTGTCATAAAAGGCTGACATAAATGCGTTCATCAAAATAAAAGTTCCCGGATATGGAAAGCGTTCCATACTGGGAACTTTTTTATCATTCATTTGACATAGTAGATTTTGAGAGATCTCTATACAGTGCCTATTCATGAATATGCTCACCATGTCCACCTGACTGAATTATCAAAAGGGGATCACAAACTTGATAGATCTCATGGTCATAACTTTATGAGAATTTATACAGCATTAAGAGCCAAAGCTGTTGAACTTGGGCTGTTGCGTGACATTTATGATAGAAGTGATGAGTTAATCAATGATATACCTAACAGTAGACTTTTGATGAAATATACTTGCAAAGCTCATCGTTCCTCGCCTTAGAGCATTTAAAAATGCAGAAAAATTCAGTAGTCCTGATGAACTTGATACGAGACGGTAGAATCAGACAGTCCAAAAGATGATAGACGCTTTTGCTCTTATGCAGGATAATATTGATCTAACGGATAAAGATGATAAAAAATAGCGGAAGGACTTGGCTTGTTCTGCAAGTACTTCCGCAGCCTATGGGATTGAAAATTCTATAGGCTTGTGTTCCCTATCAGGTTGACTACCACTTTAACCATAGTGTCCTTCTCTTCCGGTCGGCTTTCTGCAATAAGCAGTGTTAGAGCAACGAGTGTGGCATCATCAATGCGCTTGTTGTGCATGTCGTCATAGAGGATGCCGTTCTCATTCATAAACCAAAGAAACAATGTTGCTGCAATTCGTTTATTGCCATCGCTAAAACTATGGTTTTTGGTAATGAGGTAAAGGAGCATGGCCGCCTTCTCCTCTACTGTTGGATAGAGTTCCTGACAGTCGAAAGTCTGATATATCTGACCGATGCTGCTCTTAAAGCTGTCGTCCTTCTGATTAGCGAAGAGGTCGTTGCCTCCGAACTTTTCTCGGAGTTCTTCAAGAACCTTCATTGCTCCTTCATAAGTGGCATGGAATTTCTCTTCCGTAGAACTCTCCGGAATAGTCAGACGCTGGTAGTCATAATCGTCGAGACGGTCAAGGGCGTAAGTGTAATCGACAACGACATCAAGAAGTGCGTTGCGGACATCGGTGGTGAGATTTTCAAGTTTGACGGTTCGAGCCATAGAACGAACTAGCTGAACCATCTGCTGATAGTTCTTCTCACGAATGCGCTGGTTGATGGCATAGCCTTTGATGAGGTAGTCCTTTAGAACTCCATTTGCCCATTGGCGGAAGCGAGTGCCACGGACACTATGTACACGGTAACCAACAGAGATAACTACATCTAGATTGTATATAGTTACTTCTTGACGTTGAGTTTTTCCTTCTATAGCACCATGCTGAGTGGTATGTGCAATTTTTGCACTTACCACTTTTTCATCAAGTTCTCCTTCCTTAAAGATGTTGCGGATATGTCGTCCGATAACCGTCCTGTCTTTTTGAAACCGTTCTGCCATCTGAGCTTGAGTAAGCCACACGGTCTCATTCTCCAACTTTACATCAAGCTGAGTCTTGCCATCATCAGTCTGGTATATTATAATCTTGTTGTCAAGTTCGTTTGTTTTCATATCAGTCATTGTGAGTTCAAATGCAAAGGTACGACACACGTAATCGACAAAGTTGTTACCGTTATATTCTATGCGCAGTCCTTCGTAATCTTTGGGAACATACAGTTTGTCGGTCACAAAATTCCATTTGGGCTTGCCATAGTCGTATGACGTGCCGGAAAGCAGCAACTTCATTGATATTGGGTCTATTTCCCAAAAGCCACCGCCAATACAGGTGTCGTTTGGCAACAGCAGGTCTTTATGCATCTGTACGCTTCCTGTGCGCAGATGACCGTCGAGTGTGAGCTCACTTGAAGATGCCTTATGGTTAATGCTTGTTAAAGTCGTTTCTGAAGAAGTCAGCAGGCATGCAATTCCTACCAAACGGTAACTATAAGACCAAAAAGTGCCTTCTTGCTGGGTATGTTTTTTTACCTTAACTTTGCAACTGAAAACAAGACGAGATGGCAACCAAAGCGGTTGGCAATCAATCAAGTAAGAAACAAAATATTCACTATTAAATACAGAAAGGATACAAGTTATGGCAAATGTAGTCTTAATCGGTGCAACAGGATTCGTAGGTTCAGCAATTCTCAACGAGTTGCTCTCCCGTGGTCACAAGGTAACGGCAGTGGTGCGCCATGCCGCCAAGCTGCCCAAGAACGACAACCTCACGGCTGTGGAGGAGGACGTGGCTAACGTCGATGCCATCGCCGACATCGCAAAGGGCAAGGATGCCGTCATTTCGGCCTACAACCCCGGTTGGACCAACCCCGACATCAAACACCTCATCGAAGTGAATTATCCCAAGATCGTGGAGGCTGTGAAGAAGAGTGGCGTGAGCCGTCTGCTCATTGTCGGCGGTGCCGGCACGCTCTTTGTCAAGCCAGGCCTGCGCGTGGTTGATTCCGGTGCTATCCCTGCCGAGATCATGGACGGTGTGCGTCCTCTGGGCGACTTTTACCTCAACGACCTGATGAAGGAGCAAGACCTCGACTGGGTGTTCTTCTCTCCTGCCGGCACCTTCGACGAGAAGGGCGCTCGCACGGGCAAGTTCCGCCTCGGCAAGGACGACCTCATCATCGACCCGAAGACCAACTCCAGCCACATCTCCGTCCAGGACTACGCCGTGGCCATGGTTGACGAGTTGGAGAAGCCTGCTCACCACAAGGAGCGCTTCACCATCGGTTACTAAGCAAGAAGATTCGGGGCGGTCGTTTGGCCGCTCCTTTTTTATAAAAACAAGACGATGATACAACAGGCATTGGACTTTCTGAAGTCTCACATTGAGGTGGCCCTTGCCACCTGCGAGGGCGGACGGCCGCACATCCGTGTGTTCCAGATCATGAAGCAGGAGGGCACCACGCTCTACTTTGCCACCTCGCCCGAGAAGCAGGTGTACAAGCAGTTGCACGAGAATCCCTTTATTGAGATCATGGCCAGCGCTGACAATGAGTTTGTGAAGTGCAGCGGACGGGTCGACTTTGATGTCGATGACGCCACGGCGCGGTGGATTTACGACCACAACCCCGTACTGCCACGGCTCTACACCAGCTACGACAAACTCGCTTATTTCAAGATGGACATCGAGCTGATGGACCACTACGACCTCAGGCCCACGCCGCCCCTCTTCAAACACTATGACCTCACCAACAACACAGAAGCAAACGGATATGTCGGAGAACGATACAGCAAGGCTTGACAACCTCGACATGCTCATCAGCAGTCTGATGAACGACGGCGGCCAGCGTCTCGCTATTCCCCATGACCTCAAGGGCAAGCAGCAGCTCATGCGTGCCCTGATGAACGTGCGGCCGCCACTGCCCGCCACCGAGGAGTTTCTGCGGCGGCAAGACCGGGAGCTGCAATGGCAAATGGCCGACAAGGGTATCGTGGAGCCTCAGGGCAAGGGCTTGCAGGTGTGGCAGGGCGACATCACCCGGCTCAAGGTGGACGCCATCGTCAATGCCGCCAACAGCGAGCTGCTCGGCTGCTTCATCCCCCTGCACAGCTGCATCGACAACGCCATCCACTCCGCTGCCGGCATCCAGCTGCGTGACGCCTGCTACCGCATCATGAGGGCGCAGGGCCATGAGGAGGCGACGGGCACGGCCAAGATCACGCTGGGCTTCAACCTTCCGGCAAAGTATGTCATCCACACCGTCGGACCCATCATTCCCGACGGACAACCTACAAGTGAGCAGGAGGAGCAGTTGGCCTCGTGCTACCGCTCCTGCCTCGACACCGCCGAGGACTACGGCTTCCACTCCATCGCGTTTTGCTGCATTTCCACCGGCGTTTTCCACTTCCCACGTCGGCGTGCGGCAGAGATAGCCGTGGAGACCGTGAGAAGCTATCCCAAGAAGAATATCGACACCATCATTTTCAACACTTTCAAAGATGAGGACGACCACATTTATCGACAACTTGTTCAGTAAGCCAACGGAGAAGCGCCGTCTGACTATTCAACCTCTGTCCGAGCGCATCACCCACGTGCGCCAGCTGCTCAGCGAAGCCGACGGCGTGCTCATCGGAGCAGGCGCGGGGCTGTCCACGGCGGCTGGCATCTGCTACGACGGCAACGACTTCCGCCGCGAGTTCCGTCCGTGGATAGAGCGCTACGGCATCACCGACCTCTACTCGTCGTCGTTCTATCCCTTCAGGACCGAGGAGGAGTACTGGGCTTGCTGGGCGCGCCACATCTGGTTCTGCCGCTACCGTCCCGACGGTCTGCCACTCTACCGCACGCTGCTCAGCCTTGTCAAGGGAAAAGACTATTTCGTCTTCACGACCAATGTCGATGCACAGTTTGCCAAGAGTGGCTTCGAGGAAGACCGCATCTTTGCCTGCCAGGGCGACTACGGACTCTTTCAGACCGAGAGCGGACGGTTGAAGAGGCTCTATCCCAACGAGACGATGGTGCGCCGCATGATGGCCGCCATGGTGGACTGCCGCATCCCCTCCGACCTCATCCCGCGTGATGCCGAGACGGGCGAGAAGCTCGTGCCCAACCTGCGTGTCGACGACCGCTTCGTAGAGGACGACCACTGGGATGAGCAGGCCCGGCGCTATCAAGAATTTGTGGAGCAGCACCGCAAGGGACGCCTCGTGCTCTTGGAGCTTGGCGTGGGCTTCAACACGCCCAGCATCATCTGCTTCCCCTTCGAGCGCATGGCTTCGGAATATCCCCACACGGCCCTCGTGCGCTTCAACCGTCAGTTCATGCCCCTGGTGACGGGTATCAAGGACTTCACCGTGTTTGACGGATGCGAGGAAATCATGCAGCTGAGGTGAAATTGGAGGCAAAGATAACCACAAATCACACGGTAACCTCTATTTGGATATGTTCTGGACCTAAGATGCAACTCTCATAATAGCCGTCACCCGTGGTACGAGGTCCGCTGACGACGGTATAGCCAGCTTTTGAGAGTTCCAACGTCTTCTTGTCCACCAGTTCCTTGCTCCCTATGCTGAACGAGAGATGGATGAATCCCGTATTGTTCTTGGCTGCATCCGTCTCTACCATGTCCGGCCGGTTCATCAACTCCAGCCGGCAGCTGCCCTCATTGAAAGAAAGAATATAGGTTGACAGTCCGGTGCGGGGATTGTGATACTTATCGTTGCTAAAAGCATCGAAATATTTCAAGAAGAATGTCCGCATACCTTCCAGGTCGCGGCAGTAGAGTGCTGCATGATCAATACGCATACTATGAAAATTGGATGAATGACTTCGATTATGAATGAAACAGTTTCTTTTTCAGCCACTTGCGCACTGGCACGTCATACATTTTGTAGGCCGCCCATGCTGTTAGAACAGCTAGCAGGAAGACGCTGACACCTACGATGACATGTACCATAAGGGGAGCGTTCTCGTGGCTGCTCTTCCACGCCATCTGCAGATAGAGAAAAGGATAGTGGGAGATATAGAGCGGATAAGAGATTTCGCCCAACCATTTGCACACGGCCATCGACCGACTGTCGGTGACCTTGCTGCCCGCACCCATCATAACGAGCAGAGGAAAAACGCAAAGAATGCAAAGACACTCGTAGAGACCGTTCATCCACATATGCGTCTCACCGCCTATCCTTGGCATGACAAGGATGGATGCGATGATCAGTGAGCACCACCAAAAACCGCCCCGTACACTGATGAGTTTGTTCATACGGCTGATGAGCAGTCCCATGAAGAAGGGATAAAGCAAACGTGTAGCACCAATGACAAGCTGGTCAGGGGTCAGACTCCATCCGCCAATGACTGTATAAGCGGCATAACTGCGAGATGTAAACACATGGAAAACGTCGATGTTCATTGTAAGGTTGACGGTGAGCAAGGCGAAGAGACAGACGCACACCGCAAGCCACAGCTTGTTGAGGTGACGTATCACAAGGGCATAGATCAAGTTGGCAAGATATTCCCATTGCAGCGTCCATGCCGTACCATCTAAAGGTGAGGTCTCCTGCCAGCCGCGGATGTCCATGCTTGGCGGAAGCGGTATCAGCGTCAACGACCAAAGGAACACCAAAAGCACCATTCCCGCTGAGGCGTGGTCAACAGCAGGGAAAGCCTTTCCACCCCCAAAATAAAACAGCAACAGTCCCAATACCATGGAGAAGACCACCATCGGATGGAGACGGATCAGACGGCGTTTCACAAAGTTCCATGTTGACATGCGATCCCAACGGTCATCGTAGGCATAGCCAATCACAAAGCCGGACAGCACGAAGAAAAAGTCCACGGCAAGGTAACCATGGTTAATCACTTGGTGTAGAGGACCGGCAGAATAGGTCTCGAAGACGTGGAAAACTACTACCAGCATGGCGGCAACTCCTCTGAGGCCATCCAAGATTTCATAACGTGGCTTGGAGGCAAGGTATGTATTGTTTTTATTGCTCATGGGTGCAAAAGTAAGAAGAATTTTTGCTTTATCTTTGTTTGATAATATAAGATTATTGTCTTATCTTTGCAAATACTATGAAGAAGTTTTCCTTTGAGCACGTTGTGCTCTCGCCCAAGGACCAGATAGGTCTCCACAAGCAAGGCAGTTGGGAACTCTCCTACATCGTCCGCGGAGATGGAATACGGACGATTGGCGATACAAAGGAGAGATTTCAGGCAGGGGAGATAGTGCTTGTGGTACCCAATATGCAACACCAATGGTGTTTCAACACGCCGACAGACAGCAAAGACGGTATGATAGAGAATATCACCATTACTTTCTCACCCGCCTTGCTCTCTAATCTATCCAGCATATTTGAGGAAATGGAGGAAATGGTTTTGTGGTACAATGAACTGGATGAGTCCATCCTGCTGCCCAAAGAAAGCAACCTGACGATAAAAGACATTATTTGGAAGATGTTGCACCAAGACGATTGTGAGCGCTTGCTGTCATTACTCAGTCTGTTGGTGCTGATATGGAAATCTGACCGTAAACGTCAGGTAGGCCATTTCCAGATAGACAGGAATACGGAAATCGTCAACAAAGTGGTCACCTATCTGCATTGTAACTTTAAGCGGCAAATAACCATCAAGCAGATTGCAACTTATGTTGGGATGAACGGAACAAGACTTTGCTCTTTGTTCAAGCGTAAGAAACAGACAACCATCATGCAATATCTTTTGGACTATCGCATGATGATGGTGAAGGAAAGTCTGAGACGTGACAACACGTCCATCTCACAGGTTTGCTACGAGTGTGGATTTCGGGATGTTCCTTATTTCAATCGCACCTTCAAGAAGTTTGTGGGGATAACTCCAAAGGAGTACAAACGCATAACGCATACAGAGGCTGTGCAATAAAACATCGGTGGAGAGGTCTTCAAGTTTGACGGTTCGTGCCATAGAGCGGACAAGTTGTACCATCTGCTGATAGTTCTTCTCACGAATGCGCTGGTTGATGGCATAGCCTTAATCTCGTCGATGGACAGAAACTCGTCATTGGACATGGCCTGGTAGATGGCAGCCTCAATACGAACGTTCTCCTCGTGCCCTAGCTTTGCATCTCGTTGGGAAGGGTGTTAGGAGTTTCCTGCCAGCCACCACACCGCGTCAGCCTGTTTTTATGTTTTTTCTTGATAGGTTCTTCCACCAGTGTTCAGTATCATTGTAAGAGAGGTAATGTTAATGAGACATCCTTATAATATCTTTTCTATCTCCACCAACTTGTCAACGATGTAGTTTGGTTGCTGATTCAAAGTCTTTGGGTCAACATTCCATCGGTTGAAGAAGATGGTATCCAACCCTGCGTTGATGGCCCCGGCAATGTCCGTGTCGTAGTGATCGCCAATCATGATGGTTGTCTCGCGCTGAGCACCGGTCTTGGCGAAGGCGTAGTCAAAGAACTCCTTGCGAGGTTTATTGGCACCGGCATCCTCACTGAGAATGACAGTTGAAAAATAGCCCTCCAATCCTGCTGACTTCAATTTTCGGTACTGCACCTCATGGAAGCCGTTGCTGCAGATATGCAGCTGGTAGCCCTTACCCTTGAGATAATCCAATAGCTCTTTTGCCCCCGGCACGATACCAGTCTCACGGGAAATGATGTCTCCATAGCGGTCACTGGCCGCAACGCACCACTCTGGCGTTATCCACGACGTGTCGCCATCACAAGCCTTCACCATCTCTGTTACAGGCCTGCGATAGCGCTCCACAATCAGCGTGTCACGGTCTATCTCGCCGTGGGCATATTTCGCCCACACATCAACGTTGGTGGCAAAGTAGGCATCTCTGAACGCCTCGTAGGACGGCATGATCTTCTCCCAATGCCGCTCATCAAAGAGCTTTTTCAGTGCTATCATGCTGTTGCCGTGCGTGTCGTAAAGCGTGTCGTCGAAATCTATGAACAAGTCTTTGTATCTCATCACTATAAAAATCCTACTTGCTGTTCCTTTAGAAATTAATCACAAATCTTTCGCATAGCAAACCGCGTCATCCATGTGCTGGTATGGCGGATAGTTCTCTATGCGTTTATATCCCAAGCCTTCATACAACTTGATGGCATAACCCATTCTCTCGCGAGTCATAAGCACGGTCCTTTTGTATCCATGCGCGTGAGCAAAGTTTTCGAGTTTACGTATCATGTGCGTAGCAACATGATGACCACGGAATGGTGGTTGCACCCACACCCGCTTGATCTCCACATCACCATTGCCATGTTCCTTCAAGCCTGAACATGCGACGGGAACATCCTCTTTGGAATAGACTATCATCGCATATTTTACGTCCTTCGACTGATTGCCTACGACAAACGACTGCCTGTTCTGTGGACCGCCGACAAGCTGGTTGTAGTAGTTCTCCGTTATGGCATGGAACATCTCAAACTCCCTGTCATTGCCGTCGGTCCATCGTATTCGATAATTTGTCATTTGTCCTTATTGAGGTACTGCATCATCAGTATTCTACCCGGCCATCCTGCACCGCCGTGGTCGAAACCACTGAGCTCATGAATAGGTATCTCGCTGTTGCCGATGCCTTCAAGAACGGATTTCAAATAGAGGTTTTCCTCGTAGCGCCCCATCTGCTCCAACTTGCGGTCACCAGTTATCAGTACAAGCCTGGTACCGAGTTTGCGTACATTGTTGAGCGGGGCGTACTTGTCGACGATAGGGGCTGTGAAAGAAATGCCTCTCTCACGACGTATTGTATAATGTGTAGCAGTCTGGCCGCCTATTGGGAAATATCCCCTTATGCTGTCTGCGTCAATAGCATACTTCCCCAGATAGTCTTTGTCAAGGCAAAGCATCAGTGTGAGGTAGCCGCCAGCTGAATGCCCGCTGACATACACCTTCCCCGGATCGCCTCCATATTCCTTAATGTGTCTCACCACCCACTCAACGGCTTCTGCGGCATCCTCTGTATATTGGGGATTGTGAGCTCGCGGGTAGAGCCTGTAGTTGGGAGCCACGACGGCGACTCCTTGGTTTTTCAAATCACCGGGTATGTCTTTATGCCCTTCTGTCAGTCCGCCACCATGAAACCACACTATGGTCTTGAAAGGCTGCTTGGCATGAACGGGATAGTACATATCCAACTTGCACCGCTCTTGTCTGTAAGCTGAAGTGTCTTCTCTACTTACGTATGAAATATCATCAATTTCTTTGTACATGTCCTGTGCCTTGCATGATGTGGCTGCCATGAACATTGCCACACATACGATTGTAAGAATGTTCTTCATCTTTAAACCTCCTCAATTATGTCTTTAATCTCTTTGCGTTTCTTCTCCGGATGCGGACAGTCGGGAGCAATGTGCCCGATGGGAATGATAGCCACAGCCTCGTAACCCTCTACTGGAAACAACCGTTTGACAGCTTCCACGTCATAGTTACACACCCAGCAGGAGCCGAGTCCATGGTCAGCAGCAGCGAGGCAGAGATGCTCCACAGCAATGCCGAGGTCGATGTCGCCATGGTTCTTGTTGTCGTCTGTGCGCACCCAGGCGTCGTTCATACTTTTGAAGCAAATCACAAACATCGGCACGTTGGCGAACCAGGGACGGTTGTAGCACTGCCGCACCTTCTCCTTGCCCTCTTCCGAAGTAACTACCAAAAATTTCCACGGCTGGAAGTTGTGCGCCGACGGTGCCAACCGCACACAATCCATGATATACTCGATGTCAGCCTTGCTGACCGGCTCGTCCGTGTACTTGCGCACGGAGAAGCGCTTCGTTGCTAATTCTTTGAATGTCATTTTACTCTTATCTTTTAAAACACTTGTGAAATGGTCTTATGTCCGCCACTCGACTAAAATATCATCATGCAAGAGTTCTACATCTTCGTTTTTTTTAACGTCATGCACGACAAAGCGCATTGCAATCAACCAGCCGATAGACTTTACTGGCGGCACTCTTGAAGTTTCTCATGCCACTGACGATTTTATATCATTTCTCATAATAGGTGATATTTAATATCTATAATCAGTGTACAAAGGTACAATATTTATTGGAAATTGTAGCGGCTCTGTTCCACAAGATTGCCATCGGGGTCTATGAAATAAAGACTTCTCATGGTATCGCCCGTCCGCTGCAAATGGGAGCCCGCCCAGAAGTGACTTGACTTCTAAAAATTACCAGACCACATTTACTACATCAGAGGAATGCTCTAATGTGGTCTGTTGAAGGCATAGCTGTGCAATATGAAGTTATGCAAAAGTAAACTTACTGATGACACTTGTAATTTTGCTGTCCTTGTTCCGCCCTTTATTTATCCAATTCAGAATAAGGAATTTCGTCCTCATCGCATTTTTCATCGGACTTCTCTTCTGAGAAAGAATTCAGGTGTAGTGGATATTTCCCGTGGGACGGATAATCGTATCTGCTTATCACCCTATAATATCTATGTTCAGCATCTTTGCAATAATACAGACCGATGTTGTCCATCGTGACCGGGATGTTGAAGCGTCTTAGTCTGGTCTTGATGCTTTCAAAGTCTTCACGCGAGAGCTTCCTCTTGAGGCGCTTGGTGATGGTAAAGTGTATCATTGCTGGATGGATGGGTGGTGTCGTCTTTCCTTCGAGAGGTTTGCCGATGGTATCATAGAGCATGGCGCAAAGTTCGTTCAAGGCAGACGGCATGACAGTGGGTTTGGCATAAAGCACTTTTATTCTGTCTTTCTTTGTGCTGTAGAAATAGCCAATGTCGTCGATGCATATTGTGATGGGAGCTTGGACTGCCGCGATGGACTTCATCTTTTCTTGGATGAATGGAACGTACTTCTCTGCAACTCTGCCAATAAAGAGAAGTGTGCAATGAAAGAACTTCTCATCTTTGCCGTCAGGCAGGAAAAGTTCCTTTACGTCTTCAGCCACCTTATACATGTCTGATGATGCTTCTTTAGGCAACATGAATGCTATGAAAATGTTGACCATCTCGTCTTAATAGTTTCAGTTGTGGAAGTGTGAGTCGTGGCATAGTGCCAAATAAAAACAACCTGCCGATTTAAGCATTGTCAGGAGGCTTGGCAGTTTCTTGTATTGCAAAGGTAATGGATTTTTTGTTATTATCCAAAAAATCGCCATCGTCAATTAGCCAACCACATTGTATTTAATGTGTTTGGAGAATGGAAATGGTATAATGCTTTATGCGGCATGCCTTTACTTGCCATATTCATAATCGTGTGCACAAAGGTACAGACTTTTAAGTGTGGCTGAAATACAGTGATGCCGAGACGCTTACGTTGCATTGCAATTGTCTATTTAATAGTTGCCCTCATCAACAATAGGATAAAGCTCGAGAAACTCTCCATTGTGACGCTTGCCGTCATCAATGACCTCCTCTACCTTTTGGCCGATGACATCCGGCTGATGTGACCCTGGACCGGAATAGTGATTGTTCAAGTCGGTAGAAGTGGCTCCGGGGTGGATGTCGAATATCTCCAACGGCTTCTTATAGTGGTCAAATTCCCACGCCATCGTGCTTGTCATAGTGTTCTGCCCGGCCTTGCTCGCCACGTATGCCATAGGATGCCAATAGGGACTGAAGACTGATGTGACGTGCGATCTCATAGCCTATACCCTTGTTGGCACCTGTCACTAATACTTTACCCATTTTCTCAGTTTACTTAAATTCTATTAATGTACTTATCAAATTCACTATCATCTCTAATCAATCGCCTATGATTGTCGCCACCACATCCTGCGCTCCGCTGTCGTTGCGAAATTAGAGTTCTTTTATTCCTTTGGATAACCAATCTGGCTGTTGAGCACTAAGTCGTAGTTGTCGTCGAGTCCAAGTTCCTTCTTCAATGTCTCAGTGTCCATTGTCATACGTGGTACTGTGTTCAAACCAAGTGCGCTGCATGCGAGGCAGATATTTTCTGATACATAGCCCGCGTCGACAACGCCCATGCGAGTCTTTGCCTCTTTGGGCATCTGTTGCGGGAACTTATTGTGATTACTGACCAGCACGAGCGAGACCGGTGCACTGGCGGCAAAACTCTGACGACCAGCAACGGCAGAGCGTAGGTCCTTGCTGCTGGCCTTTTGCAGGCTATTGCTCTTCGGCTGATACAGATAAGCACCATCCTGGCGAATGACGTACACTTGGATGTCCTGCGCATTAATAGCCGACGGAGCAGTAATCTTGCCATCACTCGGACGGTTGATTCCACAAGCCGCCCAAAGCACGGTAGAGAGCACATCGTCGGAAATCTGCTTGTCGGCATACTCACGTGTTGAATGTCGGTTCTGCAATGCCTGCATCAGCGTCACCTTGTTGTCCATACTTGGTTTCGGCAACTGGATATTGTCCTGCGCCTTGCATGATGTGGCTGCCATAAACATTGCCACATATACGATAGTAAGAATGTTCTTCATCTTTAAACCTCCTCAAATATTTTTTTGTTTCTGATGCAAAGATACTGTATAATCACTTCGTTTCCAAATTGCGGGCTTCTATTGTAGTTAAAATCTGTTAACGACAAGCCATAAACCTCATTTTTCTGAATTTATGGTTTGCGAGGGGCGTAATTATAAATGGTTCAAAGCAAACATACCGTTTGGGCAGGACGTAGCTCGAAACTCCTAATTCCTAACTCCTAACTTCACTTGCGTCGCACTGTCGCACCGTCGCACCGTCGCATAAGGCCGATTCTGACATGCGGACGAAAATGGGCGAAAAAGAGACTATAGAGTAAAAACATATTATATTATTATATATTATAATATTAATTAATATATTAATAATTAGTATTTTATATTGTTTGTACTATATTTCTTCTTATTTTACAATATTAATTTTTCCGACATGCGATAGCTATAAATGCGACGGTGCGACGGTGCGACAGTGCGACGGATGAGGGAGGAAAGAAAAGGGCGTGGAGTTTTTAAACCCAGTTGGCTGCCTTTTGCTCCATCCCCTCAAACCATTGTTTTTCAGAACATCCACTCGCAGAAAGCTGTCGAGAGTACTCAAAAAATTTTCTCACGTTTGCAGGGCTTGGCGTATTGCTGGCTTTGTAGCTATCTTCCACCATCTTTCTGAACACTTCCAAGGAAAGGGGGACAATGACGGACTTTCCACCGTAGTAGGAGATATTCATTTGCGACAAGCCGAAGAAATGGGCAATGCATGCATCATTAATGGTAGGAGCCACGAAGAGACAATAGCATGGCTTTCCTGTAGCAACTTTCAACTTGCCGAGGTGTCGGCTCACCGGTTCACTTTCCATCTCAAAAGGTATATCAGTCGCTTGGTATGCGTGAGAGCCACTATTTGATGTATGAATTATAGTAAAAGGATATCTCATAAACTGAAGTAAAGACAGGCTGATGACGTTGTTGTTTGTGTGCAGCAATGTTCTGATGAGGTCGAAGCGGCGTTCTCATGGGGACAAAGCTACGTTCTGATGGGGTCGAAGCTGTTTTTCCTATGTGGTAACGCTGTAGAAAAAGATTGTTCGCTACGCAGGGAATGATCAAAACCTACGCAGCGAACAATCGTTTGTCAGGCAGTAAAAACAAGCGTTGAAAATCGAGCTAAACCTCGGTATAGACGTTGGTGGTGCCTATCTTCGTCTTTTGCAGGATAGGATTGTCGCCCTTTGTCATGTTCTCAAGGCATTTCCTTGCCGAATGGGCACTCAGCCCGGTGGCACGACGGTATTCCTCCACCGTTACATAACGATTGCCGTTGGCATCCGACGACAGGCAACGCTCCAGTTCGGGATTGCGCAGACTGTAATAATTGGTGTCTATCGGATGGTTGCGACGGTCTATCTGTATGCTGTGAAACTGTCTCTGTACTGCCTCACGGAATTCCTTGGTAGGCCGGAAGTCTATGCCGCCAAGCCAAATGTCATTGGCCGTTACGGTCTCGTCCTCGGTCATTGTGCGCAAGAACTGCGGCTTGATGTAGAAACTTCCAATAGGAGTCTTTACTCGCTTATGGTCGCCGATGATATGAGGAATGGCGTACATCAGTACATCAAAGCATCGGTTGACATAGCCTTTGGGCAGATTCTCATACTCATGGCAGAAATCGTCAAGCTTGTCAAGTCCTACCTCTTCACGGGCATTGGAGGACACATAGAGCATCTTGTGTCCATTGTCGTTATTGAAGTTGGATGGGTAAACCACCACATGCAGCGGGTCTGTTTTCTGTCGTGCCATTATTGATAATCTTTATGTTAATATTCTTGTCAAGCTTTACTCGTCACCCAAAATCAACCGATAGTATGAGAGACGGGTATAACGGACACTTTCACCAGGGTCGTCATGAATCACTTGATGGTATGCTATTTACTATGCTTGATATCATGGAGATAGCGGAATTAGCATCCAGTCGAGCGGCACCAAGTCGGGCCGCCAGTCAGCAAAGTCACGCAGTGCGTCACTGCCGTCAGTGGCCACAAGCGTGTCGTAGCCTTCGTCGGTCAGCCCTTCTTGCAGAAAGGTGTAGATGCCAGGCTCGTCCTCAACGATAAGAATTTTTTTATTATGGCTTATTTGCTATAGATGTGATCAATGACGATGCTGAAAATATAGTTGGGATAGAGCTTTCGGATGTCCTGTAAGAGCTGGAACTGGAAGGCATTGTCGTCATGCACCGTATCGTCAGGCACCACGTCGAAGGTGACGGTACGCTTTTCCTCAAGATAGAAATAGCCATGCACCTGCTCGATATGAGGATAGCTCTTCAGAAAAGCCATCACACCCTTTTGCAGCTCACTCTCCTTGCCATGGTCGCAAACTGCATAGATGCCCACAGTGACAATGACATGATATTTATCGTAGAGCAGTTTGGTGATGGACCTGGTGAGGGCATGGATACGTTTGGCCGTCATCGATTCGGGCACGCTGACGTGGAGCGAGCCGATGATGGCGTTGGGACCATAGTAATTGAGGATGACATCATAGACGCCGAGCACCCCGGCATACTGCATCACGTCCTGCATGATGTGATGCATCATGTCCTTCGGAATGCTCTTGCCGAGAAGCTGGCCCACAGGAGCCCCAATCATCTCGATGCCCGCCTTGATGATGACGAGCGAGATGATGGATCCGAGGATGCCGTCGAGGTTGACTCCCGTGAAGAGCATGATGCCGGCGGAGGCGAGCGTGGAAAGCGTCACCACGGCATCGAAGGTCGCATCGGCGCCACTGGCCTCCAAGGCGTTGCTCTGCAACCTCACACCCTGCTTCTTCACATACCAGCCCAAGACTATCTTCACGACGATAGCCACGATGATGATGGTCAGCGTGACGGCGGTGTAGGAAGGATTGGTAGGGTTGAAAATCTTCTTCACGCTCTCCACTAAGGAGAGAATACCCGTGGAGAGTACGATGACCGAGATGATGATGGCACTGAAATACTCCACACGGCCATAGCCAAAGGGATGGTTGCGGTCGGCGGGCTTCTCCGAGAGTTTCGTGCCCACGATGGTGATGACCGACGAGAGGGCATCGCTGAGATTGTTGACAGCGTCCATGACGATGGCCACCGAGCCGGCCACCCATCCTGCCACAGCCTTGAACGCGGCGAGGAAGAGGTTCGCGGCGATGCCGACCACACTCGTGCGAATGATTTGCTGATTTCTATTCATTTCTTCTTTATCTTATTTCATTTGGCAAAGGTAAGAAATATATCGGAATTATGGTGCTAATTGTAACCAAAAGAGCGCAAAGGCCTTTTTCCTTGCGCTCTTGCTATCAAGACAACACTGAGAGATGCTGTCGGTGAAGTATCTTATCACGTCTTTCATCTCCCTGTCTCTGTCACCTTTCCGATAAGGTGTCAGACGACTCTTACTCGTGCTTGTTACATTTGTATCCATAATGAAATACTTTTTGACCACAAAGTTGGGATAAAAAGTCGAGAAAAAAGACTCAATTGGGAGACAAAACGGAAGTGGATCCCATTGTCAAACAAGACCGTTCGCCGGTTCCTTTCCTTAACGTGGGCGTGTCTTATAGCTTATTCAAATATGATCTCCGCTCTATGCCAGCCAGCATTTTCATGATGCTATGCTAAAAATGGTGCTGAAAATGCTCCATAACGCGTATATAATTGTCCGGGAAGAATTGACTTCTCAGATTTTCTTTATACTTTTGCCACGTCGCATTACTTGACTTGCTGCTTTGCACTCAGTTAAGTGGATGTCGATTAGGAACAGACAAATACTTATTTTGGTAAATTAATAGCATATAAGAAAAATGAAGATACAGCAAGCACAGCGTCGGGCTATCATTATCGGTGCCTCCTCAGGAATCGGCCAGCGATTGGCCCGACTTCTCCTGCACGATGGTTGGTTTTTGGGCGTGGCAGCGAGAAGAGAAGCTCCATTAGAACAGTTGGCCAAGGACTACCCCGGACAAGTGGTATGGAACTGCATCGACGTCACCGATGCAAAGGCTGCCGAGGGATTGGAGCAACTCGTGAAGAAGGCAGGGGGCATGGATCTCTTTCTCTATGCCTCGGGCGTAGGGAAAATGAATCCCAATCTCGAGCCTGAGCCGGAGGAAGTAACCCTGCACACCAACGCCTTAGGCTTTACAAGAATGGTGGGGGCCGCCTACCGCTATTTCGCGCGTCAGGGGCATGGCCACATTGCCGTGATCTCGTCGATTGCAGGAATACGCGGACTGGGACCATCCCCCTCCTACTCTGCCACCAAAGCGCTGCAAAGTACCTATATCGAAGCGCTGGAGCAGCAGAGCCACGCACGAGGAATAAACATTCGGTTCACTGACATACGTCCAGGATTCATCGATACGCCGCTTCTCCATGGTGACAAATTTCCTCACACGCTGTCCGCCGACAAAGCTTCGAGAAGTATTCTCAAAGCTATCTACAGCAATAAGCACGTGGCCTATATTGATGGATTCTGGCATGCCGTAGTGCTACTGATGCGTTTGGTGCCACGGGCGTTGTGGCGCAGGATAAACCTCAACCATGTTTAATGGAAATTCTCAACACATAAATATATAAAAGACAAATTCAATCCTCTATTTGAGACATATACATTTAAGACCAACAAGCGCACCGATGAGTGGGTAGGAAGCCTCGAGAAGCGGATGCGGTTGCCTTTCTACGCACGCCCGATATGGCTTTGGAGGCTTACAACAGCCACATGGCCGATTTCGTGGCCATCGGATTGGGTGTGCTCATCAATCCAAACTTTGTGGAGCTGATAGAGACGGGTAAGGAGAAGAAGGCGCGAAAATCGCATGATGACATTGCCAGTTTTATGATTAAACAAGTAGAGTTTGGCAAATAATCCGTTCTATTCCCATAATTGGCTCATAGCAAAGAACTATCAATTAGAGCTCTAATTAGAGCTCTGCTTTCGATGACATTGACAAGGTGGGTCTGGAGAAGAGCACGTGTTTCCCATTAGGTAGTAATTTGCTTGCGGTATTGTGCCGGCGTCACGCCCGTTTCCTTCTTGAACATGCGGCTCATGTGCTGAGGGTACTGGAAACCTATCTGATAGCTGACATCAGTAATGGACCTGCTGGTGTCGGCAAGAAGTTCCTTTGTAGCGTCAATGATGTGCTTATGGATATAGTCTGTGGCCGTTTGCCCCGTCTCCTTCTTGATAAGGTCACCAAAATAGTTGGGCGAGAGACAGAGCTCCGACGCGCAGTAGTTGACCGTCGGCAGTCCGCGGTTCATGTTGTTCTGCTTGAAATAGTCATTGAGCAATGTCTCAAACTTGGCGAGCAACGCGCTGTTGATGGGCTCGCGGGTCACAAACTGGCGCTCGTAGAAACGCTGGCAGTAATTGACAAGGATTTCGATATACGAGCAGACCAGCTGACGGGTCATGCGGTCGATGTCATGGTTGAGCTCATCCTTGATAAGGTTCAGACACTTAATGAACGTCGTGCGCTCCTTCTCAGACAGATGCAACGCTTCGCTCACCTGGTAAGAGAAGAAGCCATAGTTCTTGATGTTCTTGCCAAGCGATGTGCCACGTATAAACTCGGGGTCAAAGAAAAGAGCGTAGCCTTGCGGTTGGAAGATATGCCCGTCATCCTCAATGCCTATTATCTGACCGGGAGCGAGACAGACCACATCGCCTTTGTTGTAGTCGTACTTCGTATTGCCATAGATGATCTCGCAATTCTTCTCTTCCTTCAGAAAAATGGCATAGAAGCTCATGGTGTGGCGCATGTGATGCATGGGTTTGCACTGGCTCATGTCGATGACGCTGACCAAAGGGTGAAGTGTCTCAACGCCAAGAGCATCGTTAAACTCCTGTATCGTCTCAAAGTTCATGATTGTCTTCTTGTTCTATTCCATATCTCTGCACGTTGTTGTCCGATGCAAAGATACAATAAATTTTCCGTATACCTATTCTCTTTTAACCTTTTTGAGCAACTCGTCGACTTGTTTCATTCCACTACGGACATTGTGTCCGGCAATGGAGAAAGCGTTAGTAACATCGGCTTTGGGATACAAACTCTTCAAATCCTCTACAACGGAGCCGAGACCGCTGCCCTCATGGGTGGTAAATGGGATGATGGCCTTGCCGTTGAGGTCGTATTTCCTGAAGAACGTAAACATCACACGCGGATAGGTTCCCCACCAGATGGGCCCGCCGACGAAAACAGTGTCATACTTGCTGATGTCCTTGACCTGGTCCTTGAAAGCAGGAAACTCGTTGTCATCGGCTTCCTTCTGCGCGACTTCGGTCAGTTGATTGTATGGCATGTCATAGTTCTTTACCGGAACAATCTCAAAGATGTCGCCGCCAGTAACCTCTTGAATCTTATTGGCTACGAGTTTCGTGTTGCCGACTTTAATATTCCCAACGCTAAAGTTCTCACCTGCGTGTGAGAAAAATACGATAAGTATCTTTCCGTCCTTCTTATTCGGAATGGACTTTCCGTCTTTACTCTCTACCGTATCATTCTCCGTGATATGATTGTTCTTCACCTTGCTTCCGTTGCACGAAACCGAGACGAACAATCCTGCCATTACCACAGCTAAATATTTTAACGCCTTCATATTTTCCCCGTTTTAGCTGTCCCGATACGGGGACAGCCTGTTAGTAACCATTTTACTTTGTTGCGTCTTCCGACTTGACGACATCCTGCTTAGCCGTGTAGACAAAGTGCTGCTCGCGCTCTGCTATCCACCAGCGTCCATCAATCTTCACGTATTTGTCGTAATAGCGGACAGTGTGGAGAGTAACCACATCCTTGCCATTCTCATTGTTGACGAGGGTGGCAAGTGCATAGGCGGTGCCAGTGGCGTGAGTGTCGTCCTGGAAGTCGATGACATGCTGGCCGTTCTGATGGAAGCTTGCCTTGGCAGCTCCGAAAGCCTTATACTGCTTGATCATGGAGTCGACGTCGTCAGCCTGCATGCCAAGCTCACCGTAGAAATAAACACGTAGCCTGACGTTCTTAACGAACAACTCGCTGTAATAGTCCTGATTGTTCTTATCACTCTCTGTTGCATAGCGCTCTTGAAGGTCGCGGATTGCAAATTTGTCTTCTATTGTTGCCATAATATTGTCTCTGTTCTGAATTATTATCTTTCACTGTCGGCTGTCGGCCCATGTGAAGTTTATATTTTATTTATAATTGTTCTCACCTGTGCATCGGCATGAGCTGCCTCAGCCCCATGAATGCTGACACCGCCGAGCACCGTTGCCACGGGAGCCTCCCTCTTGATGAAGCGCTCACTGCTGCCCATGCCGCTGCCCTCGTTGGTGCAGAAGGGGATGATGGTCTTGCCGCTGAAATCGAAACTCTCAAGGAAGGTATAGACCACCATCGGCATCGTGCCCCACCAGTTAGGGTAGCCGAGAATGATGGTGTCGTACCCGTCGATGCCGTCGAGCTCATTCCTCAGTTCAGGGCGAGCCTGCTCACGGAGCTCCTGCTTAGCCTGGTCGATACATTCGTAGTAGTCCTTCGGGTATTCGTAAGTGGTATCGATATGGTAAACATCGGCATCGGGCAGCAAGGCCTTAAGTTTCTCCACGACAACTTCCGTATTTCCCTTGGCAAGGTTACGGATACTTCCGTTCCAATAGTTCTCTCCTCTGCGGGAGTAGTATGCGATTAAAATTTTTCCCATAATAGTTCTTTATTTACAGTGCAAAGGTACGGAGATCCGTGTAATGTCATTGTAGACGGATTCCTAATTCACTAACAACTATTACTGATTCTTAGTCAATCAGTTTTTTGATGACTTTTGCTGGTACTCCGGCAACGAGAGTATGCGGCTCAACATCGTGGGTTACGACAGCACCGGATGCTACGATGGCGCCCTCACCGATGGTAACTCCCGGCATAATGTTTGCGCGGGCTCCAATCCATGCGTTCTTTTTGATGGTTATCTCGCCGGTGTAGATGCTGCGGATATTCTGGGGCTCGTGGTTGACGGTGAACAATCCGACTTCCGGACCCATCATCACACCTTCTTCTATGGTCACAGTACCTACAGACATTACCGTCAGTCCATGATTGGCGAATACATTCTTGCCAAGGTGCACACAATTGGCACAGTCTATCTGGATTGGCGGCGTAAGGAATGCGCCTTCCTGCATGTCGGCAATGAGCTTATGCTCTTTCGCTTTTAACTTCTCTCTGTCATTTGGATCGATGTTGTTAATCTCCCAACAGATGTGACGGCAACGGTCTATCTCGCTGTGTACCTCTTCCTGGTATTTGGCATCACGAATGTCGTAATGCGCTCCGTTCCTCATTTCTTCAAATACTGTAGCCATAATATTCCATGTTTTTACTTCATGTGGGTGTGTTTATCCGTATGTCTCAATCAGATACTTGATGAAATTCGGGTCATCGAATTTGATGTTGCCTGTGTCATACTGGTTCATTGCTGCAATCTTCTTCATGTCATCGTCAGAAAGCCGGAAGTCAAACACATCAATATTCTGCTTCATGCGCTCTATATGCGTTGACTTCGGAATGACAACAATACCGCGCTGAATCATCCAGCGGAGTGCTACTTGTGCCGGACTCTTGCCATAGGGCTTGCCGATAGCTGTCAGCGTAGGATCGGTGAAGAAGCCGTTCTGGCCTTCTGCCAACGGTGCCCATGCCATAGTCTTCGTGCCAAACTGGTTGAGCCACTGCTGTATGCCGGTCTGTTGAGCGTAAACATTAGTCTCAAGCTGGTTGACCATCGGCTTTACATCTACATGCAGTGCAAAGTCAAGAAACTTTCCCGCCTGGAAGTTGCTGACGCCAATGGCGCGCACACTGCCTTCCTTATAAGCCCGCTCTATAGCCCGCCATGTGCCATAGTAGTCGCCATAAGCCTGATGGATAAGCAGCAGGTCGATGTAGTCGGTGCGCAGCTTCTTCAGACTATCGAGGATGCTCTTGTATGCCTTCTCTTCACCTGCGTTTGATATCCACACCTTTGTGGTAATGAATAAATCCTTACGGTCAATGCCACACTCCGCAACAGCATCACCGACACCCTCTTCATTGAAGTAAGCCTGTGCTGTGTCTATCAGCCGATAGCCTGCCGATATTGCATCAAGAACACATCGCTTTGCCTCTTTTGGGGCCACCTGAAATAATCCATAGCCGAGGGCGGGCATTTCGACGCCATTTGATAATTTTACTGTCTCCATAATACTGTATAATTTTTTGTTAATGCGTTGCCTTGAGATATTGCAGACTGCCATACCAATAGCTGGCCGTCGTACCGCCGTCGATAAGAATGTCGGTGCCACTGATGAAGCGGCCGCGGCTCGACATGAGGAATTCGGCGAGGTCACCAACCTCGTCGGGAGTACCGGCGCGATGGGCGGGACTGGCTGCTATCATGTCGAGATAGCCTTTGGCGCGTGGGCCGTGCAGCTCGTCATTGGCCAACGGAGTGATGATGATGCCCGGTGAGATGGAGTTGATAGTGGCGCCACGCTTTGCCCAGCGGTCAGCCTCATAAGCGACGCGGAGGACGTTGCTGCGCTTGGAGTACTGGTAGGCCTTCAGCGTGTCGGTGATGGCCTGAACGAAGTCGAGTTTCGTGAGCTCTTCCGGCTTGCTCATTGCCAACGCGTCGTTCTGTTCCTGCGGCAGAGCGGGCAACCGGTGACCGCTCTGCGAGGCGATGATAATGCCGGAGCCTCCCTCTGCCATGACCTTGCCGAACTCCTCCAATAATATTGCTGTGCCGACCATGTCAACACGCAGAATCTCTTCCACCGATGCCTGTGAAGGAGAGACTCCTGCCGCGTTGATGAGGTTCGTAACCTCACCATACTTCTGTGCTTCCTTGACGAGAGTAAGAATATCATCCTTGCTGCCAAGGTCCACCCGGAGGGTCGAGCACTCGAAACCTGCATCCTCCAAAGTCTTTGCAGCCGTCGCTGCGTTTTGCTCACTATAGTCAGCGAGCACCACATGCTTGCCTGCAGCCACCCTGCGCACGATGGCCTGACCGATGGAACCGGCACCTATTAATACTGCTACTTGCTTCATAATCATCATTGTTATTGTTTTACGGCTGCAAAATTACGACAAATATCAGCATGGCCTTGTAGATGGAATCCTCATTCAATGACCATTTTTACTGATTCTGTCTTTGAGAAAAGCCAATAGCACACAGTACGCGCAGATACTCCCCTACTCACAACAAATGCTTTATGATAGGTTGTTATGATAGTGTTTTTAATGCTACTGCTAAAAACTCCTTCCCGAAATTTATAACTTAATTTACACGCACTGTGTAGGCAACACGCATTACTCTTTCATGAGGATTGTGGTTGAAAAGTAAGCATTATCCATCAACAAAGCCAAGCTAACTTACTTTAAGGTATTAAATTCATGTTAACGAAAGATGCGTATCATCCGTCATAAAAGAAGATGATTATCACGGAAAGTGTCGTTTGAGCAAAGTGTTGTTTGTCCTTTTGTGAAACCATACGGAAGGAAAGATGTTGTAATTTTGCATCCGTAAACAATATATCGTAATTTTAAATAGACAAGTATGTTAAACGAAATCAACTGGCCTGAGCAGTATCTGCCAGGCACTACAGACAACTTTGCCAGCAACGAGGTAATAGAAAAAGGATTGAAGGTAACAGACGTATGGCCTTATCTGACCCATGCCACAGTATGGGAGAAATACTATGCCAACTCCTCCGATGTACAATATAAGGAAGAAGGTAAAACCGAGCTCTATCCCGCTGCCCCCTTTTTCTTCAAGACCTTCGGTTTTCCCATCAACGCAGAGATTGTAGAATTTCAAGCTCCCCAAGACGGCATCGCTCGCATCTCATGGCATGGTTGGGCAGATGGTGACAAGGACCACCGACTTGACGTGATTCATGCCTGGCTCTTAGAGGAACTTCCTGGCAATCGTCTCCGCATCCTTACACAGGAGAGTCAGATAGGTAAGCCCGCTGCTGATATGGCCGGGACAAATACGATGATTGACGGGCACCAGGCTTGGCTCTATGGACTCGTGAAAGCTGTGCGACAAAAGATGGCGCTATAAAAAACATTAAACGTCCTCACAGCTCTAACTCGTAGTTGGGAATTTTTCGCTACTTTTGCAATGATAATCAATCTTTTTAATGGCATGGACTTCAAGGATGACATTAGTGTGAGCAGCTATATGGACACGTTCTTCCTCTGTCATGTGGGGAAGAACAAGCTCTGTGAGAAGATGGTACAGGAACATACGCTCTTTCATCTCGTCTCAGGAGAGATGGACGTGCAGACACCAGAGGGTGTGGTGCATTTGAGAAAGGGCGACACCTGCTTTCTGCGGCGCAACCATCGTGTGAACAAGGAGAAGCGACCGGCCAGAGACGAGCCTTTCAACGGCATTTTCCTGCATCTGAACACAAATTTCTTGAGACGGGTGAAAGAAGATTATCGAATTGCCATTCCCTTGGAAATCAGTAACCGCACAGCACAAAAGAATGTCTTCATGCTGCCACGTCATCCTTTTTTAGAAGGTCTTTTCCAGTCGCTCATGCTTTACTTCGGTGCTGATCGCTATCCATCGAAGGAACTCATGGATAGCAAACTGCGAGAAGCCGTTTTCGTGCTTCTGCAGCTATGTCCCGGCCTCACGGCTGTACTCTTCGACTTCGCTGCTCCTTATAAGATTGACCTCCACGACTTCATGGAGGACAACTTCCGCAGCGACCTCAGCGTGGAGCAGTTTGCGCACTTCGCCGGACGTTCGCTGACAAGTTTTAAGAATGACTTCGTCGCTATCTTCCACAACACACCCCAGCGATGGTTAACGCAGCGACGTCTGCAGGAGGCCCGACGGCTGATGGAGAAAAATGGTGAGACAGCCAGCGATGTCTATCTGAAGGTGGGGTTCAAAAACCTCAGCCATTTCTCGACTGCATTTAAGAAGAAGTACGGTTTCCCGCCCTCGCAACTCAAGTTCGGCTAATTTCTAACAGATTATTACACATTTTATACATATGAATCATAAGAATCTGACATACGGCATTATTGGTGCGGGGGCCATTGGTGGCTACTACGGAGGAATGCTTGCCAACAGCGGCAAGGAGGTGCATTTCCTCTTTCATCGTGACTATAACTATGTGATGGAGCATGGTCTGCAAATCGACTCTTGTGACGGCTCTTTCCATTTGGACATGGTCAACGCTTACCACAGCACGGAGGCTATGCCTCAGTGCGACGTGGTGTTGGTGGCGCTCAAGTCGGTCAACAACCATCTGCTCTGTCATTTGCTGCCGCCGTTGCTTAAGAATGACACGCTCGTGGTGCTTATACAAAATGGTATAGGCGTAGAGGAAGATGTACAGCAGATGCTGCCTGGTGTGCAGCTTGCTGCTGGGTTGGCATATATCTGCTCGGCGAAGACTGAACCGGGGCGCGTCGACCACCAAGGATTGGGACGTATTAGTCTGAGCAACTACTCGTACAAGGATTCCAATAGAATAGAGACCGTAATCAGCGACTTATCGGATGCGGGAATCAAAGCCAATATGGTGGAATACCATGAAGCACGGTGGAAAAAAACGGTATGGAACATGACCTTCAACGGCATGAGCGTAGTGCTCAACGCCGATACTGATCAACTTGTGAACAATGCTGCTATAGCGAGACTCCTAAGACTGCAAATGAAAGAGATTATTCATGCGGCACATATCGCGGGGGTAAAAAATATTTCAGAAGATTACGCAGATACTATGCTTGAAATGACCCGAAAGATGAAGCCTTACTTGCCGAGTATGAAACTCGATTACGACTTCCATCGACCAATGGAAATTGAATATCTCTATGCGCGTCCAATAAGCGAAGCGCGTCGTGCGGGAGCTGCTATGCCGATGATGGAGATGCTGGAGGCCGAGCTGCGCTTCCTCGATGAGAGAAATATAGAAAAATAATTTTGTAGAACGATTAAAGCTATGATACACTTAAAGATGATAGCAGCCACCGCGCTGCTCCTATTGGGAGGAATAAACACGAATGCACAGACTGAGAACGGATTCAAGGAGATAGACGTTCGCGCTGACTACACCGACAATGCTTTCACTTTCTTCACTGAAGCGCCCATTCTTGCAGCCGCCGACTCCACGGGCGCGGCCTACAACGCCATGACCATCGGTTGGGGAGAAGTGGGGACGCTGTGGGGACACGATCGTCCGGCAATGACGGTATTCGTGGCGCAGAAGCGATATACCCACGAATTTATGGAGCGGGCGAAATACTTCACCGTGATGAGGTTTGACAATCCCGATGTTGCTGAGTACATGGGGCAACACAGTGGCCGTGACGGTGACAAGGCCAAGGCGCTCGGATTGCACGTGGCCTACACCAAGCACGGGGCTCCTTACTTCACAGAGGCCTCAGCCGTATATGAGTGTGAAATAATGTATGGGCAGAAACTCGATGAGTCGGCTTTCCGCAACAACGTGCCACGCAAGCTCTACAGTAACTTTCCTGCCGGCATCCATTCCATGTATATCGGTGAGATTGTCGGAGCGTGGAAGAAATAGTAACTGAAAATAGGGGATGCTAATTCACTAAATATCAATCAGAAAGTATAAGTATATGTCTTCCACAAAAATTATCATTGTAGCATTATTGTTGGCGCTTATCTATCTCAGCATCAAACTGGTACGCACACAGACAGCCAAGTCGGAGGGCTCACAATCAGACAGTCTCTCTTACGAGGATGCCGTATATGAGAATATCCTCTCCCGAGCGAGTGTCAGAGTCTATCAAAACAAAGGCGTAGATAGCGCGAAGATAGATCGTCTGCTACGTGTGGGCATGGCGGCACCATCAGCAGCCGACAAACGTCCGTGGCACTTCGTGGTCGTCACGAACCCGGAGAAGCTTACCGGATTGGCGAGAGCCAATCCCAACGCCAGTTTCGCTAAGAATGCTCCGCTGGCCATCGTTGTCTGCGGCGACATGAGCAAGACCTTGGAGGGTGGTGGCCGAGACTTCTGGATTCAAGACGCCTCAGCTGCCAGTGAGAACATTCTGCTCGAAGCTCACGCTATGGGCTTAGGTGCCGTGTGGACCGGCTCCTATCCCGCGAAGGATCGGTGTAAGGCTGTAGCTAAGGTATTGAACCTGCCCAATCATCTCGTCCCGCTCAACACTATTGTCGTTGGTTATCCGGCAAGTGCGGTTCGACCAAAAAACAAGTGGAATGAGAAAAATATAACCTACTATAAATAACAGACTCTGGCAGCGCACATGAAAGAAAAGTTCGGTATCATTCTGAGGTTTTTCGGCCTTACGGGCATTGTTAGCCAACAGCACCTTCTTATGCCCAGCGGTATGAGGAATGGTTTTATTTGCAAAATAGACATTTACGACGCTGCATTCTGATTCAAATTGAAATTTTTGAAAATTCATGGAGCTGTAGACGGTGATACGTCATTATTTTCGTATCTTTCCTCTATAAAACCTAATAGATTTCCGGGCAGGAGTAACTTAAACAAAGGACTTGGGCCAAGTATTGCTTAAAATGGCACATAACATCCCACACCCACGCATAAACGCGGATGTGGGCTATTATCATACTTTTCTCTTCGAGCTCAAGGCTCAAACTGGCTTCCATGGCCACCCGTGAGATGAGTTAACCCAACTTGCAGCCTATGTCAATGTAATTTCTTGATTCTCAAGTATCGATTTTTTTAATTTCTTCTGAGTGTACCACACAAATTTTCACGGTCCGTTTTAGCGGCGGATTCTTGAGTTTGAGCAGCCTATAGAGCTCAGCCAACTGTTCCTCAGGTTCCGTGCATTGTCTAATTTCCGTTCTGTTGCCATCGCACCTGGTTGCAGTCGTACTGACAACTACTTGTGTGGATGCTATCCTTATGATTTCTCGCCATATATGGTTCACACCCTGCTACCTAAGCTGGTATTGTGCTGTGGAGACTATCCAGTAGGCCAGTATGGCAAGATGGAAGTGTGCCTTCACTGCTTCGTCGTTCTGGTGATACACCGGACAGATATCCAGATCACTCTTCAAGTATTCGAACACACTCTCGACCCTGCCGATTACATTGTAGTAGAATCATATCTGTTGCTCTGAGCATCCCTTGAGAGTCGTCTTGGAGTGGCTGTCAACTAAAAGGAGAGTATCGTCCTCACCCTCAATCTTGGCGAATTGTATCTGTATCGGCTGCTTTCTCGTGTTCTCCCCCGTAATGACACCGGTACCGCCGACCTTGTTGTACCCTGCGGTTTTTCTCCTCAGTCTTCCTGACCTGTCCGAGAAGTCATCACCTTCCCTTCTGACAAGACCTACCATATTGTTTTCATGGATTACGACTATGAAGGCACATGGAAGTTAGAAGGTAACACCATAACAGGTGTAACACCTGACCCTGTCGTAGAAACAATGCGCGTCACAAGCATGAGTGGCAAAAATGTGCACATCGCCTACAGCAATAGTGACGGAAGAAAGATGGAAATTGATTGTACAAAACGATAAAATGCAATGGCAGATATACGACTTTGAGAAATAAGTCGTATATTTGCCGATGCAAATCGCATCTCATCAAAATATTGTTCAAATAAACGTTACGATTATGGATGGGTTACTTTGTCCCGAATGTGGTTGTCCGGAGGTCGTTGTTTATGACGACGGCACATGTGAATGTCAAGGCTGCGGCTTCGTGGGGAGCATTGATATGTTCATGAGCTAAGCGCTTCGTACATTCTAACAATAGTTGCTTAGCTCCACAAGATTACCATCGGGGTCTCTGACATAGAGACTCCTCATGGTTCCGTGTGCGCCATGCCGCTCAACGATGTCAGTCAAGAGCTTGATTCCTTTGGCCATTAGCTCTTGCTCGACGGTCTCCAAGTCATTCTCTACTATCAGGCAAAAGTCCTGCGAGCCGTATGTTGGATAAATGGCGGCTGGCTGGAACTCACCTTTACAGGTATGGATAGAGATTTTGCCACCGGGGAAGTAAAGGTTGTGATGGACATTGCTTTCACGATGCTCCATGCCCAATATCCCGACATAGAAGTCAAGGCAAGCCTGTAGGTCGGCAGTGGTTATTACGAAATGGTCGATGTCTTTGATTTTCATTTTTTTGCTTATATTTATCTATTGCAGGGTGCGGCCCTTGTGGCCGTCCGCCACCGCATGAATAATTATTTATGTCCGTAGGATGCGGACGGCCACAAGGGCCGCGCCCTGCAATGAATTAAATCGTTTCGATATAGGTGGCATTCATGTCGGTCTCCTTCTTATATTCATCGGCCAGCACCTTCTTCATCCGCTCTACTGTATTTCTTCTTATTCTGCTTGACCTCTTTAAGCCACTGATATGCTTGTTCTTTTGTCATTTCCATATATTTGAGCTTTATTTGTTCTATATTGCAAAAATAGGCTTTTTCTTCGAACCTTCCAACTTTATTCGTTGTTTTTTGCTTTTATCTCCACTATTTGCTCCTCAAGGGCGATGATGGCATGTGTGCTTTCCGAAGATGTATGCTGGTGATACCGATTAAACACAAATTGAATTTTGCTTATGATCTTGTAAATATCGTTTTATATGCGAAAGCTACAAAATCTCCCTTGTGTAGAAGCTTCACAAGGGAGGTTGGGCGTTCTATCTTAGATACTTATTGAAGAAGTCAGTGAGTTTGTCGAAGGGGATGAAGTTATGTCCGCCACCGTCGTAGAGGTCGGTATGGGTAGCACCGGGCACGGTAACAAAAAAAGTGCTGCGGGTATTCGAAACCAAGCTCTTCGGCTGTCTGTGCGATGTTCTTTCCACTGAGCAAGAGGTTCTTGGCCCTTGCGGTGACATATTGCCGGATGTAGTCCTTGGGGCTCTGTCCGAGGCACTGACGGATGACATCGCCGAAGTAGTTGGGTGAGAGGAAGAGCTCGCTGGCACAGTATTTCACCGTCGGCACACCCTTCTGCCGTTGCAGCTTTTGAGCGTAATAGTCGTCGAGCACCTGCTGGAAGCGCGTGAGGATGTCAGCGTCGCCTTTCGCCACATCTTTGAACTGCCGGGCGTAGAAGCGGTTGCAATAGTCGAGCACCAAGAGAATCATGTCTCGGACGATGTTGTCGGAGCTCTCCTCACAGCTGTGGTTGGCCAGCTCGTTGCGTAGTGTAGCCATCACGCGATTGAGCACCTCTTTCTCCTCCTCGGTAAGGAAGAGGGCCTCGTTGGCATTGTATTCGAAATAGTGGTAGGAGTCCATACGGCGGGAGATTTCAGTACCTTGGATGAAGACAGGGTCGAAGAGCAACACCCAGCCATAGTATTGCTGGCGTGTGCCATTGTCGGGTTTTCCGCCGAGCTGTCCCGGAGCGTAGGCCAACAACGATCCCGTCTCCTGCTCATAATGCCCGATACCATAGTTTAGGTTGTCAGGGAAGTTCTTTTGTAGGAAGATGCCATAGACATTGAAGAGGTTGATGGTGTGGCGTATCTCGCCCACCTCATCATAATGTATCACACTCACATGAGGATGGTATGTGGGTGCCCCGATGTCGTTGGCGTAATCGTTGCGTTGTTGATTTCCAATTCTATTTCCATAGGTGCAAAGATAATAGGGTTCAATGTATCCTGCAATGAATGGGCGGAATCCATTAACTCCTATTTTTCATTATAGATAAGGTCAAGTCCTTGTCGTTTGTAGTAAAGAAACTTGTGGTCGCTTGAAATGAGAGGCATTCTTAAAGTCATGGCATGACTAATAATGATATGGTCAGAAGGGTCTTTGTGGTCTTCGGAATGGTTAAGTTCAAGAGAAGCATAGGTCTTCATGACTTCGTTATCGACCGGCAGAATTGTTATATAATAATCTTCTGTAATAGAGCGGACCATGGCGAGAGGAGTCTTCCATTTTTCATTTAAAAGCTTCTTGTTTCTAAATGCGACTATTAATTCTTTGATGGATTCAGCACTCATATAGAAGACACTCTCGTAATCTTCAAGGATTGCGAGAACATCCGCGCATAGATTGTCTCTGTCTTCAACGGCATAGACAAAGATATTTGTATCAAGGAGGTATCTGTTCATTATAGGAATAATCCTGATTGCAGAACTTTAATATCTCCTTGATGGGCCATAATTGCCGCCCATGTTTTATTCGTCTTTTTAACTTCTTCTGTCTTTTTGGTATTTTTCGTGTCCATAGCTGCTTATTTTTTGCAAATATAGTGCAAATCTTTATATCTTGCAACTAAAAGCCGATATTTTTTTATCTACCATTATTCCCAGTCCATCAACCTATTTCAACGATAACGCCGACGTTCCGTAATATTGGTATTTCTGCCCGCTTTTTTGTTATCGTCCCTTTGATTCTTTCATCGTACCTTTGCATCGTCGAAAAGACAAAACGATAAAAACAATAATCATTAATGCGTATGAATTCCATCAATACACCTGTGCGGCTTATTCGCGTCCTTTCCTTTGCAATGTTGTTCATGACACTGACTACCATGACAGCATGCGCCCGGGACGACAATAAAGCGGACAACGAAAGTCAAATTTTACAAAACGATAACAGCAACATGAACTCTACTCTCAAGTTGACCATCGGTCAGACAAGCTTCACAGCAACATTAGAAGATAACGCCACCGTAAAAGAACTGCAATATCTGCTGCCCATGACACTGCAGATGGACGAACTGAACGGCAACGAAAAATATTGTTACCTATCCTCCTCACTACCTACGGCTGCCTCGCGTCCCGGCACCATCCATGCCGGAGACATCATGCTCTATGGCTCGTCGTGCATCGTGATCTTCTACAAGACTTTCTCATCCGGCTACAGCTATACCCGTATCGGTCATATCGACAATATAGAGCAGTTGGCACAAGCAGTAGGCAGTGGTTCAGTGAGCGTGAAATTTGAGATGCTGCCTACTACCGGTATCGGCAGTGCCAAGATAAGCGCTCACAGCACCGATGGAGCGCGCTACACCCTCAACGGGCAGAAAGTATCGGACAACTACAAGGGCATTTATATCCGAGATGGAAAGAAGTACCGGAAATAGGTTTTCTTCTTAAATACGCATTAGCGAAGCACCGTCTGCCCGGATTATTTTTTATTACCACTGCAAGTTGTCGGAAAGTATAGGACATCTTCCGAGCTCAAAAGATGAAGCAGTTCATTGAGCCTTGATACCCAACGACTTCACCCACTGAGTAAGCTCTTTATCTGATGGTGCGTTGAGCAGTTTGCCCTCTCTCCACTTGATGTTGGGATACTGCTTCTTCAGTTGTGCGGCACTGTGGTTGATACCGCTTCCCCCGGATGTAGCAAAAGGCACCACCACCTTGCCATCGAGATGTTGGCTCTCAATAAAAGTATTGACTACTGTCGGTGCGAGGTCCCACCAGATGGGATAGCCGATGAATACCATGTCGTAGGCATCAATGCTCTTCTTCGGCGTCTTGATGGCTGGGCGCGACTTGGGATTTTTCATCTCCAGCGTGCTGCGCGAGTTGTTGTTGGTCCAGTCAAGGTCAGCACTGGTATAAGGCTGTGCTGGCTCTATGGCCATCGTGTCGGCATGAGTCACTGCTGCAAGCCGCTGGGCTGCGCCCTCTGTGGTACCCGTAGCAGAGAAATATACAACGATTGATCTTTTCATGTTCTCCTGTTTTGGGTGATTCTGTGCGCAAGCGGTCAGACATAACAAGACCGATGCAGCAAATATAAATATGATTTTCTTCATAATGTGGTTGATTGATCCGATGCAAAGTTAAGAAGAATGGTTAGCATTGGGGCTACCATCATTAGGGAAATATTTAACGATTTTATGGATGACGCGACCCGAAGAGCGTTGTTATAAAAAACGATTCATCGTACATTCACTATGCTCCGTCGTTGCGAGACAAGCAAATCCATAATTTGGGTTAATCAATCCGTAAATCAGTTAGGTGGAAGTTGCTGAAATTGCCTTACCTTTGCAGCATCCAATCAACAATAAGTAAAATATGGCAAAGATCGCATTAGGAACTTGGGCCTGGGGAACCGGAGCCTTTGGAGGTGACACCGTATTCGGCAGCAACAACAACGTAGAGAATTTGAAGCCCGTATTCGACGCGGCATCTGACCGAGGAACACGATCTCGCGCCTTATAGGGATTTGATTTTATATAAGAATGCAGAATGGCTTTTAGGTCGATCTGACAAGCCATACAAAACAGTTAGATGAAAAGAATAGTAACATTAATATTAGCAGCAATGACTATGGTAACAATGAATGCACAGACGCTTACAGAGCGTCAAAAAGGCTTGGCTGCCTGTGCCTGTCTGATGGCACAGGGTAATATGGAGCGGTTGGAGACGGCCGTGAAGATGGCACTCGACGACGGCGTAACAGTCAATGAGTTGAAGGAGACTTTCTCACAGCTCTATGCCTACACAGGTTTCCCGCGCTCGCTAAATGCCTTGGGGGTATTGAACAAGGTGCTGGAAAACAAACACGAAAATTGGCAGGAAGGCAAGCCTTGGACACGCCCTGAAATATGGGGCGACGCTGCCAAAGCTCTCAAGCAGGGCACCGAGGTGCAGACCCAGCTCTCGGGTCGTGCGTTCGACTATAACTTCTGCCCGCAGGACGACTACTATCTGAAGGCTCACCTCTTCGGTGATATCTTCGCTGGCGACCAATTGTCGCATGCCGACCGAGAGATTGTGACCGTGGCGGCACTGAGTGGCCTCGAAGGTGTTGCTCCACAGCTGGCCGCTCACAAGCAAGGCGCAGTGAACATGGGCAATTCACAGGAGCTTGTCGATGAACTCTGCGCTTGGCTTGACGGAAAGGGCTACACTCTCCATAGCAAATGGCCCAAGGGCGAGCCGAATACCGCCTACGCGAAATACTTTATTGGCAATAGCTATCTGGCCGATATGGGCGGGGGTGTGATGAACGTAACCTTCGAGCCACGTTGCCGCAACAACTGGCATGTCCACCACAAAGCTGTACAGGTGCTCATCTGCGTCGCTGGTCGCGGATGGTATCAGGAATGGGGCAAAGAAGCCGTCGAGATGACTCCTGGAACCGTCATCGCCATTCCAGCAGAGGTAAAGCACTGGCACGGAGCCGCCCAAGACTCATGGTTTCAGCATCTCACCTACAACAAGGATGTACAGGAGGGCCATAGCAACGAGTGGCTGGAACCAGTGTTGGAAGAACAGTATAACAAGCTGAAATAGACGTTCAAAAACTAAAAAACGTTCGGCCAATGCGTATTGGCCGAACGTCCTATCGCGCGGCAGCCACCCACACCGGCTCATCTCTCATTACAGGGCGGTTGTCAGCCATGACACCTTCAAGACTGTGCGGAACATAAGGCTCCTCCAGATACTTCATGTCATCATCCGTCAGTTTTACGTTGAAGGCATTGACGGCTCCGTCAATATGGTGCATTTTTGTTGCGCCGACGATGGGAGCATCCACCTTGCGCAGTATCCATGCAAGAGAGATTTCAGTCATCGACACTCCATAGCGTTGAGCCAGCTCGGCGACACGACTTATGATCTTGTCGTCTTCCTTTGCCGTAGCATCATATTTATGATGCAAGTAGGCATCCTTTTGCAAGCGGTTGGACGTCTCACCCGGACGGCGCGACAGCTTGCCGGAAGCGAGTGACGAGTAGGGCGTCATGGCAATACCGTCTTCCTGGCACATTTGGAACATCTCGCGTTCTTCCTCACGCATAATCATATTGTAGTGGTTCTGAACAGATATAATCTCTGCCCAACCATTTTTCTTGGCAATTGCGTTCATCTTTGCCAATTGATAAGGAAAGACATTGGCAATGCCGAGATAGCGTGCTTTTCCCTCTTTCACGACATTGTTCATCCCCTCAAGGATGTCTTCCATCGGAGTCTTGTAATCCCAGATGTGGTAGATATACAGGTCCACATAGTCCATGCCAAGGTGTTCAAGCGACGTATTGATGCTATTTTCAACATGCTGTTGTCCACTGACACCCTTTTCTATCTCTTCTGCTGTGCGTGGAAGAAACTTCGTCGCCACAACGACATCTTCTCTGCCTGCCATGTCTCTCAGCGCACGCCCTACATACTGCTCAGACGTTCCAAGCTGATAGGCAATGGCAGTGTCGAAAAAGTTGATGCCGTTGTCAAGAGCATATTTTATGATCTTGCGCGTCTCAGATTCTCCAACGGTCCAAGAGTGCTGTCCTATCGTGTTGTCACCGAATCCCATACAGCCCAGACAGATGCGACTGACATTCAAATCTGATTTCCCTAACTTGATGTATTCCATATTATTTTAAATTGTTGTTATTCTGCTATTTCATCCAATGTGTCATGCGGATGGTGATTCTTGTATTACCACTGCAAAGGTAAGCATTTCTCCAGAATCATATCTTATCAGAATTTGGGAGAAACTAACCTTTTTCACGGAAAGATGCCAAGATTACAGAATTGTCAACGGTTCTACAACCGCCAGTTCTATGAGGTGACGTCAGGGAAGGCCGACCTCCTTGTCCGCTTTCGGAAGGTCCTTGAGGAGTATTAAGAGAAAAAGCTGCAAATCAAGAATGGCACGCCGAGTGTGGCCTATTGCGCAAGCGAGATGTTTCTCTCTGCCAACTATTTCGGCGATGTGGTCAAAACAGCTACCGGCGATACCCATCAGTGACGGATGTAACGGTCGTCTGTTGTGGGCATCGAGGCTGTATCGTTGACATTACTCAGCAATCATGTTTTTATCAAAGAAGACAGACGTACCTCCTCTCTGAAGGAAGGCATTGAGGCTATAAGATTGAGCAGATAACGCTGATAGTCGAAGTCGGCATAGTCGAATTCAGAGCGTTTTATTACCTTTGCAAGGTAAAATTGCAGCATGATGCAAAAATATCTTGTGGAATATGGGAATCTCCCAAGGGCTTGTATTTCTTTTTAGGGGGGGGTAGTGATCCAGCTCTTTGGGGTAGTTGTTGCTTACATACTTATCTGTAGCGATAATGCTGCCGATAGCTCATGTAGTCCAGGTCGTCCTGATGGTTGTAGGCTTCCTTCTCAAATCGAATGTGGAAGTAGGCCTTGAGGCCATCGCGGTATTTGGCGAGCAAGAAGAGCCATTCGAGCACATACCACAGATAGAAGCCGATGTAGAGCAGCTCCCGTTGCTGGGCGGTGTGGATGCGCTCGTGGTTGAGCTCCACGGCATTGAGCTCCTGCACGGTGAAGATGATGCCAAAGAGGTTGATGGCATAGAAACCGCCCATGAAAGGGAAACGCTTGATATGGACTACCTTGGTCATCTATATGAATTGTCAGTCTGTTTAATGTTTTAGACCATCAAGCATCCCCCTGCATCCGTCCTCGATGAGGTCGAGGGCGAGCTCGAAGTCTTCGCCATCACCATAATATGGGTCGGGAACGGAGGTCCTCCCCTTGTATTTCGTAAAGTAGTCGGCCATGCGGATAACCTTGCGGCAGTCGGCCTCACTGTGTGCCTTGCGGCAGATGTCGTGGTAGTTCTCATCGTCCATGACCACGATATAGTCGAAGTCGGCAAAGTCATGGCTTGCGTCGAACTGGCGGGCGATGTGGTCAATGCGATAGCCGCGTCGCGCACCATGCTGTCGCATCCGCTTGTCGGGCAGCTGGCCGACATGCCACGGGCCGATGCCGGCCGAGTCGATGTAGAACTTGTCCGTAAGCCCTGCGTCGTCGATGTATTTCTGCATGATGGCGTTTGCCGCCGGAGAGCGGCAGATGTTGCCCAGGCAGATGAAAAGAATCTTTGTCTTGTCCATATCTTATTATTTAGATGATTGGTAAAGCTACTAATCCCATGCTCACTTTGTTTCCCTCTCCCGCAGAAACTGCCTCAGCAGGAAGGTGAGGAAATAAGGGAAGGTGTAGAACTGGCCGTTGAAGCCAATGTTGCGGTAGCCCAGCTTGATACCGTAGCGAATATCCGGATAACGGTTGCTCTCAATGAGTTTCACGAGCGACTTAGTGCTACTGTCTTGCGATTTCACCTCCACAGGAATGAGCGTGCGAGCATCCCTAATGAAGAAGTCCATCTCTACCGTGCTCTTCTCATTGCGGTAATAATACAACTCATAGCCGGCTTTCACCAGCATGTCGCCGACAATATTCTCGTAGATGGCACCCTTGTAAGTACCGAAGTTGCGGTTTCTTCTGAGGTCCTCCTGCGATTCCTCATCAAGCGAGGCAATAAGCAGACCAGTGTCTTTGAAGTAAATCTTGTATTGTGCGGGATTGTAATTACCCTTTAGTGGCAATTCCGGCATCTCCATGCAATAGCAGGGGTTGATGATACCGGCATTGGCCAGCCACTCCACGCTGCCGATGTATTCTCGATTGCGCGCCCCTGTCGCAATCTTCGACACTTGGAATTTCTTGTTGTCCTTGGTCAAGAAGACAGAGATATGTCTGAAAACACTCAGGATCCGTGCTTGCTCCATGCCCTCACGTGCATATTTGGTGATGTCCTCTTCATAGTCCAGCAGCAACTGGCGCTGGAGCTCCAGCGTACCACTGAAATTGCCCTGGCGGATGTAGGTGTTGACGACCTCCGGCATGCCGCCGACAATCATATAGTCTTTGAAGATGTCCATCAGTACTTTCATCTGCATCTCTGAGAGGGGCTTCACCGCTATCATGTGCTGCAACAAATCATTCGTCAGCGTCTCGTTGTAGCCCTTGGCCCAAAGGAACTCCTCAAAGTCCATGGAATGCATCTCATAGTCCTGCTTGTAGCCAACGCTGTTGGATTCTATCTGCTTGTAATACAATCCCATGAGTGAGCCGGAGCAGATGACATCATAGCGCCCGTCCAGTTTGAATGACTTCAATGCCGTTGCACAGTCCGGGCAGTCTTGCAATTCATCGAAGAAGAACAGAGTGCCGTCGGGAAAGGTCAGCGAGGGGTCTATCAATGAGATATTCTTGATAATTTGGTCTACTTCATAGCCGTCGCTGAAAATCTGCTTGTATTGTTTTTGGAATACAAAGTTGATCTCAATGACGTTGGTATAGTGTGTCCGGGCAAACTGGCGGATGGATTCTGTCTTACCAATCTGCCGTGCCCCTCTCACTATCAGAGGTTTGTGGTTGGCATCCGCCTTCCACTCCTCAAGAAAACTGTCTATCTTTCGTCTGAGCAATTTCATAGTCGTATCACATTTTTCCTTGCAAATATAGCAACTTCATCACGTTTTTCCAAATGTTTTAGACTAAAATATCACATTTTTCCTATTTTTTGTGCAGAATGGAGCCATCCATCTGCATGCGAAAGAACTAAAGATTCCGTAAAGAATCTCATGCTCTAAATTAGGAAAAGCCTAACAGCACGAGCACTGCATGTTCACAGTACGAGCTTGCTTATAGTCTTAGATACTAGTTCCTAATCGGTAATTCAACTGCGATTTTATAAGACCCTCAAAACCATTACTCCGAACCCAGGTTTCAAATCTTTCGCATAGCTAACCGCGTCATCCATGTGCTGGTATGGCGGATAAGTCTTTCGCATAGCAAACCGCGTCGTCCATATGCTGGTATGGCGGATAGTTCTCAATGCGTTTATATCCCAAGCCTTCATACAGCTTGATGGCATAGCCCATTCTCTCGCGAGTCATAAGCACGGTCCTTCTGTATCCATGCTCATGAGCGAAGTTCTCGAGTTGACGTATCATGAATGTCGCAATGTGCTGCCCACGGAATAGTGGTTGCACCCACACCCGTTTTATCTCCACATCGCCGTTGCCATGTTCCTTCAAACCAGAGCACGCGACTGGGACATCCTCTTTGGAATAGACTATCATCGCATATTTTACGTCCTTCGACTGATTGCCAGCGACAAACGACTGTCTGTTCTGTGGACCGCCGACAAGCTGGTTGTAGTAGTTCTCCGTTATGGCGTGGAACATCTCAAACTCCCGGTCATTGCCGTTAGTCCATCGTATTCTATAATTGTACATCTGGCCTGTCATCTTTAATCTACAATCGTATCCTTCAGCTCCAAGTGGAAGGAAAAGGACGGACGGTCGTAGCGCAAGTCCCATAGGGAATAGCCAAGAGAGTTGACCGCTGACGTTATCTCGTCCTGTTTCTGCCAAAGGTCCTCGTATAGCATGTGTTCTTTTGTTGCTTGATGATTCTAATCGGTGTCCTACTCTGTGTCAGCGCGCAACCTCATCGCACGCAACTTCATAATGACGTTACAAAGGTACGAAGTTTTGGCGAGAAAATAGTTGTATAGACAAGCAAAGGGAGAAAAATAATTCATAAGCGCGTTTATTTTGTCATTACACAGGATTGTAGTAACTTTGTAACATTAAACGCTCTTTATTATGAAATTACTTCGTGACCGTATCCTCAAGGATGGAAAGTGCTACCCCGGCGGAATACTGAAGGTAGACAAATTCATCAACCATCAGATGGATCCCAATCTTATGAAGGCGGTGGCGGTGGAACTGATACGCCGCTTTGCCTCATCAGATGTCAACAAGATTATCACCATTGAGGCCAGTGGCATTGCGCCCGCCATCATGATGGGATTTCTGCTCGACCTGCCTGTAGTGTTTGCCAAGAAGAAAAAGCCTTCAACGATGGACAACATGCTCTCCACACGTGTCTTCTCATTCACGAAACAGCGGGAGTACCACGTAGTCATCTCAAAAGACTACCTCACCCCCAACGACAAGGTCATCTTCGTCGACGACTTCCTGGCTTATGGCAATGCGGCCAAGGACATCATCGACCTCTGCAACCAGGCCGGAGCCGAGCTCATCGGCATGGGATTTATCATCGAGAAAGCTTTCCAGCACGGACGTGACGTCATCGAGGCTTCCGGTGTGAGGTGCGAGAGTCTGGCTATTGTCGACTCCCTTGACAACTGTGAGATCAAGCTGAGGGAGGAATAAGACCATGCACCCCGCCACTGGCACGAGCCACATCTCCGTCCAGGACTACGCCGTGGCAATGGTCGACGAGTTGGAGAAGCCCGCTCATCACAAAGAGCGCTTCACCATTGGATACTAAGCAAGATGATTCGGGGCGGTCGTCTGACCGCTCCTTTTTTATAAAATCAAAGACCTTGTGCAGCGCCTCACAATAGCCTCACTGTGTTTGTCGGATGTGACATTATGAAACTGATGTGGGCTATATAAATTTTCAGTCTTTTTTAAGTCAAGTATGGAAAGTTATTACTAACTTTGTCCATTGAGAAGATAATCATTCATATTTTAATTATAGGAGACATTGATTATGGCAACAAAAGACACAGTATTAGAGACCATGAAGCAGGCTGGCACACCGCTCAATGCAGGCAAGATAGCAGAACTCTCAGGACTTGACCGTAAAGAGGTAGACAAGGCTATGAAGGAGCTCAAGGCCGAGGGCGCTATCGTATCGCCCGTCCGCTGCAAATGGGAACCGGCACAGAAGTAAATATCTGTCAGGTAGTTACCAAGACCGCATTTGTTGCATCTGATTGATGCACGAATGCGGTCTTGTTGTTTACAGAACCATACATCTGTATCTTCAAATGTAAAATATCGTTAAGCATTAGGATTAGTTTTTGCTATTCAAACATTATTCGTAACTTTGCGAACGATATGATAAAGATATTGATTCTCTGTACGGGTAATAGTTGCAGGAGTAAGATGGCGCAAGCCTGTCTGCAACATCAGGATGCAGGACTCTGCGTGAGGTCGGCTGGTACTCACCCTGCGTGTCATGTTCATCCTTTAGCCATTCAGGTGATGGAAGAGGCAGAAATGCCGATTACTGATTTGGAACCGCACGATGTCAAGCAATACCTCGATGAGAAGTGGGACTTTGTCATCACGGTATGCAATCACGCCCGTGAATCATGCCCCGTCTTTACAGGCCCTGTGAGGAAACAGCTGCACATCAGTTTTCCAGACCCTGCGTCAGCAAAGGGCGGAGTGGAAGCTCAACTTATAGTATTTCGTGAGGTAAGAGACCATATCATCCAATCATTCAGAGAGTTTTATTTCCGGAAAGTCAAAGGTTGCGACTCTAAACAAGAAAATTAACCTTTGTCTTAGGCGGGTCTCATTCGGTTCGCCTTTTCTAATAATTCGTTTGTTCGTAATTTTACAAATATTATAATGCTAAAGCTTATGGAGATTAAAGTGTTAGGTTCCGGCTGCTGCCGATGTAAGAAGACTTTTGATACTGTCAAGCAGGTCATCGAGGAGGATAAGGTGAATGCTACTTTAGAGTATGTGACCGACATCGCTAAAATTTTGGACTATAACATTATGTCGATGCCTGCCATTGTCATCGACGGAAAAGTCGTACTCAACGGGAAGGTGCCATCGGCTTCAGAGGTGAGACAATTATTAAACAACCAGATATAAACAGATTATTGACAGATTATGAAAACGATAGAGATTTTCGACCCGGCCATGTGTTGCTCAACGGGAGTATGCGGTCCCAGTGTAGACAAGAACCTGCTGCGTATCGCCACGCTTATCGATGCGTTGAAGAATATGGGCATCGAGGTGAGGCGTCATAACCTGAGCAGTGAGCCACAGGCCTTTATCCATAACGAGAAAGTGAAGCATTTGCTTCAGGAGAAAGGTGCCGACGTGCTACCCGTCACCCTCGTTGACGGAGAGATTGCCGTAACCGGTAAATACCCTTCTACGATGCAGATGAGCGAATGGTCGGGCAAAGACCTTACGGTTATCCCTGACAGACAGAGCGCTTGCTGCTGCGGGGATCATGATTCTGACCAGGGTTGCGGGTGTTGCTGCTAAAATAGAAACACGTATGAAAAAGTATGACTTCAACGCAGTGAAGCGACAAAAATACTTGTTCTTCACCGGTAAAGGAGGCGTTGGAAAAACCAGTTTGGCCTGTGCTACGGCCATTGCTATGGCAGATAGTGGCGAGCGGGTATTGCTCATCAGTACAGACCCAGCTTCCAACCTTCAAGATGTTTTCCATCAGGATATTTCACAGCATGGCTCAAGCATCGCTGGAGTGAAGGGACTCACTGTCGTCAACCTCGACCCTGTGAAGGCGGCAGAGGAATATCGCGAGTCGGTGGTAGGTCCTTACCGTGGCGTCTTGCCCGACTCGGCCATCGCCAATATGGAGGAACAGCTGTCGGGCTCCTGCACGGTGGAGATAGCCGCTTTCAATCAGTTCTCCGACTTCCTCACTAATAGGTCGGACGCCCGTAAGTATGACCACATCATCTTCGACACAGCACCTACCGGCCATACGCTGCGCATGCTCCAGCTGCCCGCAGCCTGGACCTCGTTCATCAAGACGAGTAAGCACGGTGCTTCGTGTCTCGGACAGCTATCGGGGTTGGAGTCGCGAAAGGAGGTTTATCGACAAGCAGTGGAAAATCTTGCCGATGGCAACAAGACCAAACTGATTCTTGTCAGCCGTCCGCAGGAGGCTGCCCTCAAAGAGGCATCCCGTTCGGCTTATGAACTGGGGCAGCTCGGTATTGACAACCAACTTTTAGTGCTCAATGGTGTTATGGACTTGTCTGAACATGACGACTCTTTGGCAAAGGCGATGTTCTCCACTCAACAACAAGCCTTGAAGATGATGCCCGAGACGCTCGCTAAGATGGAGATGATGTTTGTACCCTTACGTTCTTACAATATGGATACGGTGGCAAATATCCGCAGAATGCTCGTCAGCGACAGCTCTGCCAAAGTTCCAGTTGCCGAGAGCATGGGCGACTATCGGACTCTTGACGACCTCATCCGTAAGCTTCACGAAGAGGGTAAACGCGTGGTGTTCACTATGGGCAAGGGTGGCGTCGGCAAGACAACCATCGCCACGCTGATAGCCTTAGGGTTGAAGAAGTTGGGCGACGACGTACTGCTCACCACTACCGATCCTGCCAACCATCTCAACGCGCAGTTGGCGGAACACGCGGGTATTGAGGTGGCGGTCATCGACGAACAGAAAGTGCTTGAGGATTATAAGGAAGAGGTCAGACAGAAGGCACGCGAGGCCGGTGTTACCGACTTCTCCTATATAGAAGAGGACCTTCGCAGTCCATGCACCCAGGAGATAGCTGTCTTTCGCCGTTTTGCAGACATTGTGATGCGTGCCGACAGCAAGACGGTTGTCATCGACACGGCTCCTACAGGTCATGCCTTGCTCCTACTCGACTCTACGCAGAGCTATGACCGGCAGATAGCCCACAATGAGGGTGACGCGCCCGTTGCCGTCCAGCGGTTGCTGCCGCGTCTGCGTAACGAGCGTCAGTCGGCATTCATCATCGTCACCCTGCCTGAGCCAACGCCCGTATTAGAGGCTCAGCGGTTGCGTGCTGATCTTAAGCGTGCCGGCATCCATCAGCGTTGGTGGGTTGTCAACCAATGCTTGTTGCTCAACCATACCTCCGACCCATTCCTGCAGGCCAAAGCAGCCAACGAGAAGAAATGGATGATGGAGGTGGAGCATATCACTGGTGGAAAGTTCGTTTTGAGACCTTGGCAAAAGTAGCCTATGTCATAAAAATGTTTTTGGGCGCTGTCAGGCAAGTTGTAACAGTATCTTTACAGGTTCTTAATTGTTATGGAGCCCTCAAGTCAAAAGCTTTTCATCTGAAACACTTTTCTACTTTGAATACAGCCTTGTGGAGGTTGCCGTCGGCGATACAGGGTGCATGACCATCTTGTGGGAAGAAGATGGCAAACTCACCAGGGTTGAGCGTTACATAGTTACGCGGCTTGGCATCGGGCTGCTTGGCAATGTCCCGCTCTTCATCGAAAGGAACATCCTTCAGGTCTGCAACGGGCGTATAACCATAGGTCTCAGCAATATTCAGAGGGACCTGTATGTCTATCATTCTGCGGTGATACTCTATCACAGCCTCTTCTTTCAACTTTCCTTTGTCGTCTTCAACATTCACAAAAAGCTTGTCGCCATCAATGGCATGCCGTCCGTTGGCCAATTTCGTCAGGTCATGTTGGTTGATAAAGGCTATCACCTCTTTGAAACGTGGGTTCAAGGCAACATACTGCCCAAGGTTTTCCAATTTGTCGATGATCATTTTTATTCTTATTATTAGTACCGGGCAAAGATATGAAAACAAACTTGAATAGCCAAATCATAACGGAGCTTTTTACTTATGGTCGGATGTACGAAGGTTAGCTGGTGGTAACTGGTGTCCGTGGTGCCTGCGCTTTGCCGATTTTATCAGCAAAGACAGTGATATATCTAAGGTAATCAGCGACAACTATATTTATATTCATGTCAACTACAATCCGCGCAAATCAGGTGGTGAGGAACAAGTAAAAGCTGCAAAGACATTGATGCGGCGTCTCGGCAATCCACAACGTTTTGGATTCCCCGTCTTTGTCATCCTCGACCCAAGCGGCAATGTTGTTCACATCCAAGACTCCAGTTTCTTGGAAGAAGGACAAGGTTATAATAAAGATAAAGTCCTACGTTTCTTCAATAATTGGACACCAAAGGCGGTGGAAGGAAAGTAATGGTAAGCTCAGCTTGCAAACGACATGGGGCTGTGTCAAAAGTCAGATTTTGGCCCAGCCTATCATAAATTAGGCAGCTATCAGGTTTCGATTTGATAGCTGCCTATTTTTATTGAATCCGTTGTCGCTTACGGACTTCTTATGCCCGACATGTATGCCCTCGTCGATCTGCTTCAGCACACTCTTTATCTTCTCCTCCAGTTTCGTCTTGTTCGTCAAGGTGGATGAGCTCGGTCAAGATAACGGCTTTGGCGATTAAATATTGTTTTTTTGTCTTTCAAGTCATACGCCTAACCACCATTTTGCCTTAGGCAAATTCGACAGGCCGACTATGGCTACCCAAGTAATGCAGAATGTCGAAAGTGCGAGACAAGCTACCTTGGCCGGGATAGGCAGAGACAAGGAGTTGACAAGATTATACATACCCCAGAGTACGATGATATGAGCCAGATAGATGGCATAGCTGCATACAGACGCATTAACGACCAAACGTCGCCACCAACCGTCGGCACTGACGTGGAGACGTGACACCAAGGAGAAGGTGCCAAGGGTCATCATGGCCACATTGAGTGAGCAGAAGTTCCATGGCAGCTCAGCCGTTGCCACGTCTTTTGCATTTGGCGAGTAGGTGCAGAAGATGTAAGCGGAGATAGTGTAGCCCACGATAACGAGCAACCAGGACAACCACTGAGAAAGCACACCGTACCGGCGCACATAATGTCCGAGGACGAGATAACCGGCAAACCCCGTGAAATAATATAAGGTAGGTGTCGGGTTCCAATAAGTCTCACCCCAAAGCTGGGGCCATACAAGATGAAGATAAGGTAAAAGGGTGGTAATACCCCAGAGAACAAGGTAGAACTGTAGCTCTCGCTTGCTGCATGAGCGCAGCCACGGTGAGATAATAGGAACAAGGAGATAAAGACCCAACAACATATAGACATACCATAGATGTCCCACCTCGGTAGCGAAGTTGACAGGAATATGGGCAATGTTGGTCAATACCTCTGTGATGCCGCCATGATTCTTGACAGTAATATACACTGCAAAGACAACGCACCAAAACAGCCACGGGAAGAGCACGCGCGTGAACCGACGACGAAAGAACTGCCCTGTGGTCTGTTTCATTGGTAGGAGCAAATATCCCGATATCATCACAAACAGTCCGATGCAGATACGGGCATAGCTGTTGATGATGCCGACGACAGGCGCGGCTTCTTTGGCTATGTGCGAAGTTGGGGTGATGTAGTAGAACTCACTGGAATGTTGCCATATCACTAAGAATATGGCAATAACCCGTAGAATGTCCAAAGACAAGTTGCGCTCTTTGGAATGAGGTGTTGAAATCATTTTGAGTAGTGTTCGTATTAAGAAAGTTTAATAATAGGTTCCTTACAGATGCAAAGTTACCGAATATATCTCATTTATGCAAGCATTTTAAAGACTTTGTATTTGAGAACATTTCATGAAGAACGTATACGAATAGGTTTTGTCTACATCTATGAATTAAGGATTCTAAGCAAACCTTGAGTATTGCCAACTTACTTATTTTTAATCCATCAAACGCACTTTAATTATGGTCCTTGTTTAGAGCAATATGTAATGCTGGCAATTCTAAATATTTTATCTCCCTAACTCCTTCCGCATTTCGTGGCCGAGCTTTCCCCAGTAAGGCAGGTGCTTCAGCGTTGAGCGCACGGGACTGACGTGCCACAACATGAGCAACAGAAGGAAGAAGCAACCACCCATGCACGTCACGCCATAGAGTTGCTTGATGCCGGTGAGCAGGCTCATCTCGGGCGTATAAGGGTGGGCACTGACCAGGTTGTCCATGATATGATAGCGCAGCAGGAAGGCGTAGATGCTCTCGGTCATGGTGCTCAGCAGACCATTGCGGATGAAACCGCAGATGGTGAGACCCATGAAGAAATGCTGGAAGGGCATCAGCTCTTCGAGATAGAGCGTCATGGTGACAAAGAAGATGGTATAGCCAAACGAACGGAGGAACGTCGGCACGATGAGCATCTCGAAGTTGAGTCCGGGATACACGATGAAGTACATCGCCACCTGGTAGCTCAGCAGCAGGGCGAAGCCTATCGTCAGCAGACGGGTATAGGCCTGCCGCGTCATCTTCATCCACCACAGACAGAACAGACAGCCGGTGACATTGCCAACGATGGTAATGAGGTTGAGCGGTGCGGTTGTCATCATGCCCCAGTGCGCTATGCTGCCTGTGAATGCATTTTGCAGTACCTGCGGTGTGGCATTCATCACCTCAGCCACGGCAAACATTCCGAGTATCGGCAATAATGTCTTGTAGCGGAAGGCCTTCGGGTCGATATAGGGGTGATGGATGTGGCGCATGCGGCTGACCGCAAAGTAAGCCGTGATGACCGTTGCCACGACCACGCCGCGCCACAGACGGCTGTCCCACCAATTGTAGTATTCACCATAATGGAACAGCCATATCAACTCCAACAGCGTGACCGACCAGAGTACGCCGCCAAGCCAGTCGATGGACAGGAAAGGAAGCGGACGCATGAAGCGGAAGTGGCGGGTGCAGGTCCACAGAAAAAGCCATACGACCAGTAGCAACGCAATGACAAACCACTGCATCGTCTGCCAGGAGTCGCCGAAATAGGTCAACTGGGACGACACCCACGCCCCGCCACTCATATCGCCTAAGACAACGATGTAGAGCAACGGGAAGAAGATGCGGAAGTCGCGGCGAGGAGTCATCCACAACTGGATATTGCTGAAGATCTCAAATGTCGCCATGAGCTTCAAATAACAGCACACAAACGACAGAAGGCAGAGCAACGGCAATGTGACGTGGGCATCGGTGAAATTGAACAGTGCCAGCGTCAACAGGATGCAGATGATCATTCCGCCGACCGAAAACAGCTCTAAACTGCGGTTGGTGAAACGGAACTTCATGCGGAACAATACTGGGAACGGCATTGCCACGCCTACGACTCCACAAAGGAAGATGAACGTGATGTCCTCACGCATGAGTCCTGTGGAGCCCACCATCTGCGATATTGAGCCCATGTAGATGGTGTTGACAAGTTGGAAAATAACGGCGCACACCAGGTAGAGCCATGGCTGAAGCTTCTTGGGAATGAAGTCCTTCAGCATGGGCATGGCAAAGGGGCGCCCTATCATTGGATCGGCCATAGTCTTGAATCGTTTTAGTATTTCACCTCCGTCTCCACATTCAGACCACTGAGCAGCTTCTTGATGTCCTCGGCTTTGTTGTCGCCGGTGAGCTCTATTCTCACCGGAATGCGCTGCTCCACCTTGACAAAGTTGCCCGTGGCATTGTCAACGGGGATGTTGTCCATAGCAGCACCGGAAGCTGAGGAGACGGCGACCACCTTGCCTTGATAGGTAATGCCGGGAATGGCATCGCAGGTGAACGAGACGGACGCACCATTCTTGATATGACGGAGCTGTGATTCGCGGTAATTAGCAATCACCCAGACACTGTTCTGGTCGACGATGTTCACCATGAGCTGCCCGGGCTGCACCAACTGGCCCACATAGATGTTCTTTCTGCCGACATATCCGTCGCAGGGAGCCGTGATGACGGTATAGGAGAGATTAAGCCGTGCCAGGTTGAGCTGTGCCTCAGCCACGCTCTCCCCGGCATGGCTCTGTCCGAGGCGCTGGCTTTGCTCTCCGCTCACACTGGCTGTTGCTGTGCGGCTTGCGGCTGCCTGTGACAGTCGTGCTTGTGCGGCCTGCCAGCGGCTGCGCGACTCCTCGTAACGCGTCTTGGCATTGTCGTATTGCTGCGGTGTGACGGCTCCCTTGGCCAGCAACGCCGCATAGCGGTCGTAGTCGCGCTTGGCATTGTCCATGCTGACCTTGGCCTCGCTGATGCCGGCGTTGGCCACGCGCATGCCCTCGCTGGCCACGCTGACATTGCGGCTGATGGTATGCATGCCCGCACTCACGGCACCGCTGCCACGCTTCTGACCGCGGAGTGAGGCCTCGGCCTGAGCCAGTGCCAGACGATACTCGGCATCTTCGAGGATGACGAGCGTGTCGCCCTTGTGGACATATTGGAACTCATGGAAGCGAATCTCCTTGATGAAGCCTTGTACACGGGTGTTGACGGGCGTCATGTTGCGGTGGACCATGGCGTTGTCGGTATATTCCTTGCGGCCGAAATGGATGAAACGGCTACAAACATAAGCCAGCCCGAGGACGAGCAAAGCGATGACTACGATATTGTAAGCTCTTAAAACCTGTTTTCTCTTATTCATGATGTGATTGGAATTCTATATAAATATAATGTATAGTTTTCTATGTTCTCTGTCGTTTACAACTCTCCGGCAATATACTTCATCTTGTAATAAGCATAAGCGATGTTGATGCGAGCATCCACCTCGGCAAGCTCCGCGTCCAGCCGCAAGTTGCTTGCGTCGATCATGTCGGTGACGAGCGCAAGCTGATTGATGTACCGGTCGTTGACGACTTCAAAGTTTTGCCGGGCGAGCTCCACGCTTTTCTGTTGGGTTTGCAACTCCACGTAGCTCTGCTGATAGTTGGTCCATGCAGCCTGCATCTGATTGCCAACGAGCTCCTGAGCTACCGTCCTTCTCTCCTGAGCCTCACGCACTGCCACCTTGGCTGCACGCAACTTCTTGTTGCTCTTGAAGAGTGAAGACACTGGGTAAGAGACACCTACGCCGACATACCATATATTCAGATTCTTGTTGACGGGTGGCAATTCGAAGGTGATGGGACCGTTGAAATTGTTCTGTGCTACCACCGCCACTTTGGGCAGCTGCTCGCTCTTTGCCAGTTTCTCTTTCTGACCAGCCATTTGCTCATCTACCGAGGCCATGCGCAAAGTAGGACTCGACATGGCGGCTGACTGCCACTGAGCCTGAGCGTCACGGGCAAACGTCTTGTCGGCAACATGCTCCGTAGGGACAATAGAGTCAGAGGTGGCAATGCCCAAAGAGACGCAGAGCTGATGGTTGACGATGGCGCGCTGGTTGCGGAGCTTGGTCAACTCGAGCTGTAAAGTCTGCATCTGCAACTCGTAGCGCGTGATGTCGTTCTTCAGGGCGACGCCCTGACGATGCCGCGCCTCGATGTCGCTGATGATCTTTCTGGTCAGTTCGATGTTGCTCTTCACCACCTGCTCACGATTGGCAATCTTTTCCAAGTCAAGATATTGGCTCAACGCCAGGAAGCGTTGCTGCTGGATGGTGAGATCGGAGGCAATGCCTGCTTTTTCAAGCCCCAGCTCCGACATCTTGATGCCGGTGGTCAGCGCACCACCGCTATAGATGGTCTGACTGGCATCGACGATGAACTGATTGCCGAAATGGGGAGAATGCAATCCGTGCACCTCGCTAAAATCGCGGTCAGTGAGCAAGGCGTTGCCAATGAAACTCGCTGAGAGTTGGGTATTGATGTCGGGAAGTCGCTGGCTCTTGGCAGCCTCAACATCATGGCGAGCAGCCTCTATGCTGGTTTTGCTGACACGCACAGAGCTGTTATTGGTATCGATGAGCGTAAATAAGCCTTGAATGTCCAACGGACGTGAGTTCTGAGCATGAAATACCTGAATACCGACTGTAGCAAGGACTACAGCCATGATCAATCTTTTCTTCATTCCTATTAATAATTCTGCTTTGATGTCACTCTATAAAATCGGGTACAAAGTTACAATGATTTCCGGCAAGGGCATGAAACATAAAATCACATCGTTTTGACAAAAACGGAACTATATGAATTTATTTTTGTAATTTTGTAGCAAAAAGAGGAAGTAAGAACATCAACAGCTGATATGAAGACGAGCACCGATTTCCGAGAAATAAAGAAAACAGACTTGCTGATGGATGAGCATGCCATCGGCTTCGGAGCAATGCTGCTGTGCAAAAGTGGAAAGGCGGAAATACAGATTAATTTTGGGCAATGGCAATTGTCAACCGACAGTTTTATATCTTTCTTTCCCAACGATATCATCCTGTGGAAAAACGCCACGGATGACTTCTCGGCTGAGGCCATTGTTTACTCGGCCGAAGTCCTGCGCGCAGCCAGCATGAACATAGAGCATGAGATATACAGGGAATTGCGCGACGAACGCGTCTGCTCCAACGACGGTTTGATTCAAAATGTGGTGAAAGCACTCTTCAGCATGTTCCGCTTCTACTATAACGATCCATATATCCCGTCTGTTGACAAAATCACGGCACACCTCGTACAGGCTTTCTTTATTGGCTTCGCCGATTTCATGCGGTATCATCCCGACAGCCCTCAGACGCTGACAAAGACTACTTCACGCAGCCGACAGCTGTTTGCGCGATTCATGCAGCTGCTTGAGGAGAAATATCAGGAGGGCCATGAGGTGGTGTACTATGCCTCACAAATGAACATCAGTAACAAGTATCTTGGCAAGATAGCTCGGGAGCAGACTGGGCTAACGGCCAAGCATCTCATCAATGATTATCGCGTGCAGCAATTAAAACTCGCACTTAGCACGACGACGCTGAGTCTGAAGGAGGTCACCCATGCTTTCAACTTCTCCGACCAGTCTGCGCTTACGAGGTATTTCAAAGCGCATACGGGACAGAGCCCTAAGGACTATAGAAAATAGCATCTGTCAATTTATATAGGCTTTTTCTCCAGCAAGACAAATTGGATATTCATTGCTTTGCCTCCTCCAGTTTCTCTTGCTTCCGGGCATAAATCTTCGCCACGACCGCGCCGCTGACATTATGCCATACGGAGAAGATGGCACCGGGGACGGTGGCCATTGGATACATGGCAAAGTGGACGGTAGCTAATGAGCTGGCAAGGCCGGAGTTCTGCATGCCCACCTCAATAGAGATGGCAGAGCATTTATGGTGAGGCAGTCGGAGCACACGGCCAACGAGATAGCCCAGGCTCAGACCACAGATGTTGTGCAGCATCACGACGAGCACGATGAGCAGACCGCCAGTAAGCAACTTTGGGGCGTTGGCGCTGACGATGATGCCGACAATCAACGCGATCATCACCGAGGAGAAGGCGGGCAGGAAGGCTGCCATGCGCTGCGTCTGCTTGGGAAACAGCTTCTTAAAGACAAAGCCGAGGATGATGGGCAGGATGACCACCTCGATGATACTGAGGAACATGCCGAGGGCATCGACATGGACACGCTAATGTCTTTCGGACGGGTGAAGACCACCTTGAAGTCATGCGGATCGAGGGTCAGGCCCATACCGAACATCACCAATCCGAGGAAGGGTGTTATCCAAGAAGTTGAAATCCAGTTGAATGATGCCGGCACCATGAGCGCCATCGCGGCTACCACGATGACGATTAGTGCCATATACTGTGAGATGAAATTGCAAATCTTGCTTAGCATGTTGTGTTATCCCTTTCTATATTTTTACCTTTTCTCTCCACTTTGTTATTAATTGCAGGACAAAAGTACAAAATAATATCTGAACGGGCAAAAAATAAGCATCATATTATTTTTTGAATCATATTACTCCGCCGCCTCATGATGCATCTTCCTTATCGTCTTGACCGCACTGCCAACATGGATTGTACGGCTACCGATAACAAGATGAGTGCGATGCCTCCCCAGAAAGCTGCCGAGAACTCTCCGGCTTCACCAAAAAACAACATGGCCAAGGTGATGGTGTAGATGGGCTCGAGGTTATAGCTCAGGTTGACGGTGAAAGCTGAGATTGAACGCAAGGCTTGCAGTTGAAGCAGGAAGGGCCCAATAGTGAACACCGAGGCAAAGATGAGCAGGGCTATCAGGTCATGACTGGGTGGCAATACGACAGCCTTAGGTGCTGCTATGCCATAGGCGAGAGTAGCCATGGCAAGGATGATGCCACCGCCCGTGAGTTCATAGAGCAGCATGGTACTGCTTGCACGACCCGTGGAAGCCTGCACTCGTTTGCTGAGCACTGAGAAGAATGCATAGAGCAGTGACGAGAGACAGCCCACGACGATGCCGGCACGGTAGCGTACATCGAAGCCGAAGATGATCATGATGCCACAGACGGTGAGTAGGCTGAGCAACAGCTCACGCCACGAGGGCCGGTGCCGTCCGATGATGGGTTCGATGATGGCTGTAAAGAATCCTACCAGGGCAAAGCAAACCGCACCGATGGACACGTTGGCCATCTTGATGCTGCCATAGTAGCACACCCAGTGCACGGCCAAGAGTACGCCGCAGCCCATCATCATCGCCACCTGACGCCAAGGCAAACGATGGAGGCGGTGCTGCATGCCTATGACAAGGGCAAGGAATAGGGCCGAAAACAATACCCGATAGAATACCAAGGGCAGTTCGCTGATGGTGATAATCTTGCCGAACAAGCCTGTGGCTCCTGCCAAAAGAATGGAGGCGTGCAGACGCAAATATGAATGTTTCATGGGTGCAAAGGTACAACAAAAATGCGAGTAATCTCGGATTGCAAAAATTAAATGATATCTTGTGACGTCCGTCACACGATCTTACGACGACCGTCGCACGATCTTACGACGACCGTCACACGATCTTACGACGACCGTCGCATTAGGTCAGATTACCGCTTGAAAAAGTTATGCTTGAAGTGTACCACCGTGCCGATGTATTACTCCCCCACTCCACATGCCGTTAGTCACATAGCCTATATCTATTCCTCTCTCAATCGCTTGGGCAGCTTGCTGAGGACGAGCTGATAGGACTGGTGGATCAGGTCCTTCACCATGTCACCGTCAATCTTGTCAAGGAGGACATCACTCCAGTGCACCTTGTTCAGATGATATGCCGGACGAATGCCGTCGTAGTGGTCGCGCAGCGTCTGACCCTGCTCGGGCGGAAGCTTCAGGGCACAGGAGGGTTCTGGAGCATTGAGCCATATATGTAGAAAAATCTTCCCTTCTATACGAAACAACACCCAGTCCTCACCATAGGCCTGGTCTTCCGTGGTGCCCGGCAAGGACAACGCATACTCGCGTACTTCTTCGATGTTCATCAGCTGACGATATTATTTGAGTTGTGTGCCGTCCTTGAAGGCGTTGCCCACACGCTTGCCGATTTCGAGATAGCCAAGGTGAACGGGGTCGAAGGTCAGCAGGTGCATCTTCTCCAAGTCGGGCTTGCCATCCTCGGCAAGATAATTCTCATTGACTCTGATGTTCAGAATCTTTGCCACGATGTAGTAGCCCGTCTCCGACTCGTCAATCTTCCGCTCGATGCGGCACTCCATTGTCATGGGGAAGTCAGTGAACACGGGAGCGTTCACCTGCTCGCCCTTCTCGACGGTCCAACCGGTCTTTGCCACCTTGTCCTTTACCTTCTTCCCGCTGACAACGCCAACATAGTCTGCACCCACCAGCGTCTCCGTTGTGGCAAAGGCAACGGTGAAATCGGGATTGGCGTTGAGGTTGACTGTGGTCTGATGGTTGCCCATCGAAATCATGATCTTGTCATTATCCCACTGACCACTCCACGCTGCGTTCATTGCATTGGGTGTCCCGTCGGCATCGTATGTGCCGATGACCAGTACTGCTTGTGGCATGAACCACGCTCTTGGATTAAAATTCTTCATCTTGCTATGTATTTAAGTTATTGACTTCATCAACTGGCGCATTCCGTTTTCGCACATTATTCTAATTGCAAGTTATCTATATTTTAAGATCCAATAGACATGTCCCTTTCAATCTTCATCCTTACACTTTTAAGTGCGGAAACATGTAACAGTTTACATTTTTCTGCGGTTATCATTGCAAAATTAAGTTTTTCCCTGCAATTAATGAAACGTTTTCAATAGTTTTTCAATTTAATAAGCACTTGGAATAGAAGAGAAGAAAGTCATGGGCAGGCTTCCGCTCCCAATGGAGCGATAGGGCTAAGGAGACGGGATAGTAGACTTTGTTGCAGACCATCATGCATAAATCATAATTTTTGGGTATTGTCAAGCCAAATAAATCTATATATCTTTGCAGCCTCTTTTTAATGGTAGTAAATTTTATAGTATATGCATTCTTTTTCAGGAATACCCTCTCTCTTTCTGTCAGCTTTGACACTTTTTATTCCGGCAGTCCCAACGATGGCAACACCCTTAGTCCGGGAAATGGCGGTTTCTACACAGAAAGGAGACTCGTTATCTTTTGGTGAGCATCATCTGCAGGATATCACGATCATTGCAAAGTCTCAAGCCCGACTGCTCCAGGAGCAAGCATACGCCGTCTCCGTGGTCGATTTGAAGAACCAATACACGCAGGCCACTCCGCTTAATAAAGTACTCAATACAGTTACTAGTGTGCGGCTGCGTGAGGATGGCGGCGTGGGAAGTAACTATTCTTTTGCCATGAATGGTTTCTCTGGCAATCAGGTGAAGTTCTTTCTTGACGGCATTCCGATGGATAATTTCGGGTCAAGTTTCAATTTAGCCAACCTGTCAGCAAACATGGCTGACCGTGTTGAGATATACAAGGGTGTGCTGCCTGTCTTCCTGGGTGCCGACGCGTTGGGCGGTGCGGTCAATATTGTTCCCCGACGCAATGCCAATTATCTTGATGCTACCTACAGCATTGGCTCATTCAACACCTATAAGGTAAGCATCAATGGAGCCTATACTAACTTGAAAACGGGCTTCACCCTTCGCAGTAATCTCTTCTTCAACTATTCCAAGAACGATTACAAGGTTTATGCTCCTATCGTAAATCTCAACACGGGGCTTGAGGAAGGCAATGCCTGGATGAAACGCTTCAACGACCAGTATCACTCCGTAGGAATGAAGTTGGAATCGGGCTTGATAGGACGCTCCTGGGCCGACTACCTGCTGTTTGGCATCATTGCCTCAGAGAATCACAAGCACATACAAACAGGGGCTACCATGGATGCTGTTTATGGAAAGGTACACGCCCAGAGCTACAGCTTCATTCCCAGCCTGCGCTACAAGAAGACAAATCTCTTCACGCCAGGCCTCGACCTCTCGCTCTATGCCACCTATAGCATGGTAAACACCGACAACGTTGATACCGCCCAAGTGAAGTACAACTGGCGGGGGGAGCATGTGAGTAGCAACAGCCGTGGAGAGGGCTATCTCACCGACGCGCTGATTCAGGAACGCCAGTGGCAGGCCAATGCCAATGTAAACTACGTCATCGACAATCACCAGTCTCTGACGCTCAACCATATACTCATCTCCATGCACAGGAAGGCTGACGACAAGGAATATCCTAACGATGTCTTGAATGGTGTTCCACAAATGTTGACCAAGAACATCACGGGCCTTGGCTATCAGATACGCTATGACCGTTGGAATGCCAACGTCTTTGGCAAAATGTATTTCCTTCACACAGCCACCCACCGTCTCTTTGACCAGTTTTTAGAGACGCAGCACTATGAGCGTGTGTCAGAAGGCAAGCACCAAGCCGGCTACGGCGCTGCCCTGACCTACCATCTGCTACCCTCCTTGCAGGTGAAGGCGAGCTATGAGCAGGCCTACCGCATGCCGGAGGCCAATGAGATCTTCGGAGATGGATTTATCCAGAAAAGCAACCCCTCGCTAAAGCCGGAGAAATCGCGCAACGTCAATGTCGGAATGATCTATTCGGAGCGCTTTGCCAAGCATCAGGTTATGTCCGAGGTCAACTACATCTATCGTCATACCACCGACTTCATCCTCAAAGGAGTTTCGCTCACCAACGATCCCACCACGGCCTATGACAACATCGGAAAGGCCATTACAAATGGTGTGGAGGCAAGTGTGAGTTACGACTTCGACAACCGTTTTCATGGAGGTGGCAACATCACTTACCAAGACATCAAAGACCGGGAGCGAAGCGTCCAGACCGCGCAAAGCTACGTGGACCAGGGCTCCACAGAGAATATTTCTTATGGACAGCGTATGCCCAACATTCCCTATTTCTTCTTCAACGCCAATGCCGGATACAATTTCCACAATGCGTTTCACCATGGAAACACACTCACTGTGGAGTATGACTGCGACTATGTGTATAAATACTACCTCACTTTTCCCGGCCTGGGGCGCCCCACCAGCAAAAAGTACATACCCACCCAGTTCTCGCATAACGCTTCAGTGAGCTACGTGATCAGTGGGGGAAAATATAGTATAGCTTTGGAATGTAGCAATATTACCAACGAGAAACTCTACGACAACTACAGGCTCCAAAAGCCCGAGAGAACTTTCAATGTGAAGTTCCGTCTCTTCCTTCAGAAAATATAACACCCTTCCAAATAGTAAGAAAATAAATATGACATACAATGAAAGTAAATCATCTTCAATTATACATACTTGCTACGCTGGCCATGTGCTGCCCGCTCTTCCTGCTCTCTTCCTGTGACGACGATATGGGCAGCCAGGAAGCAGCCAACGAGCCCTATGTGCTCTCTCTCGGTATCACCTCAAACGGCACTACGACCTATTATGTCGTGACAACCAATGACCTAATGAGCGCTACGCCGATCAATGCCTATGGCAAGGGTATTGAGCAAAACGGATACCGCGACTATCAGCAGGCTGAGCAGACCATCTTCTCCATCGGAGGACTTGGCGTGACTTCAGCCACAGGCATACAGCGTGATGGCAACGGATATATACAGGAGGTGGGCAACTTCGTGTTCAATGCCACACCGATAGGCTTCTGTCAGGTTGACAACAGTACGATGGCTGCCCTGGAACTACCCGTATCGACTCATAAAGGGCAGCATCTGACCTTTTATAGCGTGGACATCAACTCGCTTTCTTTGACACAAAAGGTTACCACTACTCCCGTTGCGCCTCTCGACGATATCACATGGCCTTCGGTCACCGGATCGGCCTGTTCCGGCGGAAACATCTACATCAGCTATGTACCGATGAATCCTAACACCTTTGCCACGCCAGCCGTTGATACGGCCTTCGTAGCCGTCTATTCTTATCCCGACTTCAAGTTCAAGAAACTCATGAAGGACACGCGGACAGGAAACATTGGCAGTTGGAACGCTTTCAATGGTCTGCAGAAAGACGAACTGGGTAACCTTTATGCCATGTCGAATACCTCGCTCACCAATGGATTCTCACAGACAGCCGGTCATTCCGGATTCCTGCGTATCAAGGCCGGTGAGACAGCGTTTGACCCCGACTATTTCTTCGACTTTGAGGCGATGACTGGATACAAAATTGCTCACTGGCTGTATGTGGGCAACAGCAAAGTGTATGCCGAGGTGAACACCAACCAGAAGGCGGGTGCCTGGAGCGATGCGGACAACATCTGTGTCATCATTGACCTCAACGCGAATACGAGCACTACAATTAATGAGATACCCAAACACAGCGGGATGGGCGGCCGTCGTTTTGTGGCCTTTGCCGAGAATGGTTATGTCTATGCTCCCGTCACTACCGCAGAGGGTACTTATATTTATCGCACGGAGATAGCTACGGCAACGGCCGTGCGTGGCGCCAAAGTCTCTGCCACTTTCGTCGGTGGCCTGTTCAAGCTCCATTGGTCGGCGGCGGCAAGGATAGGCGCATAGGTGAAGAAGGTGAAAGGGCTGTCGGTGAAGTCAGAACGGACGTCAATCTCCGTCCCCAACATCTCCCTCATCGGTATGGCACTACCTGCACGACGCGCTTAGCTCATTGGCAGCGAGTAGAGATATACGATCTCTATTTCACTAATTGATTGTCATTGCAAAAGTAGCGATTACCCCCGAGGAAGCATAGAGGCTGGGGACACGTTTAATGTTTTTATATTGCCACATCCTGCCCTCCGTCAGTACCCTCGTTCGCCCCAAGTCCAAATTCTACGCTGGACTCATGGCATCATCAATGGTTTTGCCGGCGATACTATTGTCGTATCACCGGCAATACCGTTAAGTTCCATCTCACTCAACTCCACCCTTTGCGCCCTTTGCAACTTGGCGAGAGATATCATTTCACGTTATGTTTACTGCCCTTGATATTTTCTCGCAAAGGCGCAAAGAACGCCAAGAGGAAGCATGAATGCTTCAGAAAAGACACAAAGGAGAGTCATAAATGCGTGTCGCGTCAGTTCATGATTTTCTGAAGGCCGTTGGAGACATTTCTTTCATACGGATGAAAAACTTTGTAAAAGAGGCTTGGTCTGCAAAATTCAGTCGCAATGCGATTTCCGTTATACTCATGCTGGTGGTCTTGAGCAGGACAGTGGCCTCAGAAGCCAATGCTTGGGAAATGAAATGCTGAACGGTATGGCCACTCATCTGTTTGACGATACGTGAAAGATATGTGGTTGTCATATTGAGATGTCCGGCATAGAAAGCAAGGTCGTGGTGCTTGACAAAATGCTGCGAGACGAGTTGCAAGAAGTCAGCAAATGTCTTTTCATGGCGCTCTGAATAATGATGTTTGACCACTACCTTGTCCTGAGTGTTTAGAAGTTCTACGCACATCAGTCGAATAGCTGTCAGGAGCAACTCTTTTGTATAGGTCGTCGGTTTGGCAAGGATATGCTCATGAACCAGCACCATAAGTTGCCTGATTCTTTCGGCAATTTCACCAGAAAGGTTGAGCACAGGGCAGGGATGTTGTGATACCGTGAAGCAAGCCACCTTCACCATATGCTCCAATTGTGGTGTGTGATAGACCATCTGCTCATCTATGTTGAGAATCCAGGCTTCATAGTCGTCGCTCATATGTACGATTTCAGTGGGTATGCCCGGTGCATAGACATGCAGGTTGCCAGCATTGAGCGTAAACTGCCGGTCACTATATTTGATGCTGACACTGCCACGGCATATCAGCAAGAACGAGAACAGAGAGAATCTTTCCAGATTGCCGGTTTCAATATCGCAGCCCAAGATATGGCCGCAGCATATTAAGTCTTCCCAGTATTCTTCCGGGTGCAGCCCAGAATAGAGCTGTCTCATTTGTCGAAGTGTGAGCATAACGGAATATTTTAATCCTTTGCAAATTTAAGTAATTGTTTCGTTTCAGACATATTCTGTTTCGATATTAACTTTACTTTAACGCATAATCTATGTACCTTTGCGACCATAAACAAGATAAATTTATTGATATGAAGATAATGACCATTGATGGCGGGCCTCGTAAGACCATGAATACGGCCGCCATGATAGAGAAGTTCTCGGAAGGAGTGAAATCCGTTGATAAGGCTATTGAGGTGAAGCATGTCCGGCTCTACGACATTGATTATAAGGGCTGCTATTCTTGTCTGGCCTGTAAAGTACGCGGCAAAGCCTCTCACGAGTGCAAGATAAAGGACGGTCTTCTCCCTGTCATCCAGGAAGTCAACCAGTCCGATGGTCTCGTCTTGGCCTCACCGGTTTTCTTTGGCCGTTGGACCGGTCAGATGCAGACTTTTATAGAACGTTTCACCTATCCATGGCTGTCGCAAGAGGATTTCTCGATAACCCCACAGCGGAAGATGCCGTTGGCACTGATTCTTACGATGAACGACATGCCGTCAGATGCTGAGGCTGTCCACAACAATATGAATATCGAGGAGAATCTTCTTCTTGCCAAACTCGGCGACATAGAGCGCATTGATGCATGCAACACGCTACAGGTGAAGAACTACGACCGTTATGAGATGGATGCGATGAATCCAGAGGGAAGAAAGAAATATAACGCCGAGCACTGGGAGGAAGAACTTCAGCAAGCCTTTGATGCCGGCAAACGAATGGCTGAGAAGATAAAGGCTAACGCAGAGTAGACTTCCAATTCAAATACTGTTATCACCGTTTTCATCCATGGGGGCATTCCTTCTCCTCACAGCCTCTTCCTGCTTCTTCCGCGCTTCCTCAATGGCTTTCTCATAGCCAGTGAGGGCAGCGAAGGGGGAGAACTGGGCCGCACGATTGTACATGCTCATCTTCGGATGATTTGCCGAGACGTGATGCGGCAGGTTGATGATGTCGTCGTAGTTGTCCATTTTAATTCTTATTGCAATTTATCCATAAACTTGAAACTCCAGTCGGCCAAGGGAGAAGGACAACTCAGCAATCCCTCGTTGTATTGCAGGTTGAGAAATGAGAACTCCTTTCAATCTTCATCTCTACACTTTTAAGTGCGGAAAAATGTAGTAGAATACATTTTTCTGCGGTTATCAGTGCGAAATTAAGTATTTTCCAGCAATTAGCGAAACGTTTTCAATGTTTTTTATAGTAACCTTTCCCCTCACCATCGAGTGGCTCTAATCCCTTTCTTATCTTTTAAACTTTTCCCTATGCCTTATGTCCTCCAATCTGGTTGTTTCTGTCTTTTTGTGTTGCCCCCTCAGCGTAGTTCAACCCACGCAGCAGGGCGTTCTTGCCAAATTCCTTTTTGATTTTCAAGGCGGCTTCCTGCAAGCGTCGTTCCTTGGCGGCAGCCTCGTTCTCCTGCTTTTGCTTTTCAGCTTCCGCCTCATAGTCCGTAAAGAGGTCGAGCTGTACGGGGGTGTTCTGCTGTTGCCGCTTGGCCTCGGCCTCAGGGATGACGTGGTTGACGGTGATGTTGAGCCGACGGACCAGTAGGATAGGGTTGACGATGCGGTCGTAGAGCTCGGTGACGGCTTCAAGGATTTGCTTGGAAGAAGACGTGGGATGTCTCAACGAGAGTGTACCGTGGGCATGCTTCGGCACACTGCGGCCATACCAGTCGGTTGTTATCTCACCGTGATACTGCGCACGGATGGCAGGATTGGTCAGGCTCTCACGGTCGTAGCCTACCGTAAGAACAAGTTGGTCGCCCACCAAGCGCTTGTCCACCAAGTCGAGCGACAGCGCGTCCGCCATCTCGCGGGCTACCACGCGACCTTTGTCGGCAGAGTAGGGGCTTTGCAGCACCTGACCGCTCCCCAACGAATTTGTCTCCGGCTTGTAGGCTTTGATATAGTCCATCGTCACCGGCTCCCATCCCCACGCATGGTCGATGATGAGTTCCGCGTTGACACCGAACATCTGATAGAGCAGTTCCTCGTTGTTTACCGACAGCCGCGCCAACAGTCCCATCGTATTGATGCCGATGCTGTTGAGCCTTGCGACGATACCACGACCGAAGCGCCAGAAGTCGGTCATCGGCTGGTGGTCCCACAGCAGTTGGCGGTAGCTCATCTCGTCGAGCTCGGCAATGCGCACGCCGTCCTTGTCAGCCGGGATATGCTTGGCCACGACATCCATCGCCACCTTGCAGAGGTAGAGGTTCGTGCCGATACCTGCCGTGGCGGTGATGCCCGTCGTCCTCAGCACCTGCCGGATCATCGTCATGGCCAGCTCATGCGCCGTCATCTTGTAGGTGTGCAGATAGTCGGTGACATCGGCGAAGATCTCGTCAATGGAATAGACATGAATGTCCTCAGGGGCGATGTATTGCAGATAGATGCCGTAAATCTCACTGCTCACCCTGATGTATTCCGCCATCCGTGGCGTGGCAGCGATGTAATCTGCTTCCCAGTCGGGGTGAGCGGCGAGCTCCGTAGCCAAATATGTCTTCCCCGTGAACGGCTTGAAGCCGATGGACTTGCGCCGCTCGTAGTTCACCTCCCGCATCTTCTGCACCACCTCGAAGAGCCGGGCCCGGCCGCCCAGTCCATAGACCTTCATTGAGGGCGACACGGCCAGACAGATGGTCTTTTCCGTCCGGCTCACGTCGGCCACGACAAGGTTGGTCGTCAGCGGGTCGAGCCCTCTGGCGACACACTCCACCGAACTGTAGAAGCTCTTCAGGTCGATGGCGATGTAGGTTCTGTTCTTGCCGGTCAATGGTGGATACTAACCAATATTCTATAGGCAAAAGTACAAAATTAAATTTGATAGTCAGAAAGATTTGCATATTTTCTTTTGTGTGATGAAACATTGGCTTTCGCGAAAAGGGACGACCCGTTGACGGAGTCGGTGTTGATGAGAAAACAGAATCTTCGTTATGACAATTTGTTGTTCGTCAAATATTGATTACGTCATATTCTTTGCTTTCTGTGAAATTCATTACCTTTGCAAAATAGAAGTTTTTATCAATTGAAACAAAAACCTCAGTTATGAAGATATTAGGAAACATTGTTTGGCTCATCTTTGGAGGATTCGGCATCGCAGTGGAGTATTTCGTTTCCTCGCTGTTGCTGATGATCACCATCATCGGCATACCTTTCGGCATTGCTACACTGCGGTTGGGTATACTCGCGTTGTGGCCATTCGGCTCACATATTGTTGACAAGCCGCAGGATAGTGGGTGCCTCAATATGCTAATGAACGTATTATGGTTCTTTGTCGGTGGCTTTTGGATTGCGATGACCCATCTCGGCTTTGGCTTGTTGCTTTGCATCACCATCATCGGCATCCCCTGGGGCAAGATGCATTTCAGACTGATGCGACTGGCATTGGCACCATTTGGCAAGGAAATCGTCAACAATGACTTCTAAACTTGGGAAAAATGACAATAGCATCTGCTTTTCTTGGTCTATATCGCCAACCCATGCGTACACTCCTTGTGGTTATTCAGACTGCAATGCTGCTGTTATCATGCCAGGCAGATGCACAACAAAACATAATACGGAACAATATGAAAAAAGAGAATTTGAAGGAAATATATCTGGCCGGTGGCTGCTTCTGGGGCACTGAGCATTACTTCAAGCAGATTGACGGCGTAGTAGATACCGAGGTAGGCTATGCCAACGGCACCACCGAGAATCCGACTTACAAGGATGTCTGCACCGACAAGACCGGATTTGCTGAGACAGTCCATGTCACTTATAATCCCGACAAGGTGTCGCTGAAGTTCTTGTTAGAGATGTACTTCAAGGCCATTGATCCTACGAGCATCAACCGACAGGGGCACGACACCGGAACGCAGTACCGCACGGGTGTTTATTACACCGACAGCACCGACGAGGCAACGATCAGCAAAGTCTTCGACGAAGAGCAAAAGCACATCCAAGGGAAGATCGCCGTGGAAAATCTGCCCTTAAAGAACTTCTACAAGGCGGAAGACTACCACCAGGACTATCTTGACAAAAATCCTGATGGTTACTGTCACCTGCCTCAGAGTCTGTTTGAGTTCGCCCGCAAGGCCAAGGACAATCATGCAGACCAACAGTAACTTAATGACAGTACGATTATGATAGACGAAATATTAGAGAACAACCGGCGCTTCGTTGTTGGCAAAGGCTACGAGAAACATATCACGGACGGAATGCCATCGGGCAAGACGCTGATTGTCACCTGCATGGACACCCGTCTGAGCGTGATGCTGCCTGAGGCATTGGGCATCAAGAATGGTGAGGTGAAGATGGTCAAGGTTGCGGGTGGCGTCATCCTCGACGACTACGATGCTGTCATGCGCTCCATCATCGTGGGCATCTATGAGTTGGGCATCAAGGAGATCATGCTCATCCACCACACCGACTGCGGCGCGGGCAAGATGACTGGCGAGCACATGGAGCATCTGATCCGCGAGCGGATTGACGCTGATAAGGTGGTGGAATTGGAACAGCACATCAATCTCCGCCAGTGGCTCGACGGTTTTGGCGACACCGAGATGAGTGTAAGGGCTACGATGCACCGGGTGAAGAATCATCCCCTTGTACCCAAAGGCATCATCGTCCGTGGTTTCATCATCGACTCCACTACTGGCGAGCTGACCGAGGTAAAAGAATAAGGGGGCATAAATGCCACAGCTGTCAGCAAAGTGTAAATATTTTAAGCATTGCTGACAGCTATGTCACGTTTTGTCATCTTTGGCCTTTGGGCACGCATAACGAGAAGAAGGACGAGAACAAGCCAGAAAATAAGACCGGTGAAGGACGTAGTCATTATCTGCGCCGCGAGTTCTCATACAGCAATTACGAGCAGGCTCTGACGCTCCCTGACGATGTGGAGAAAGACAAGATTGAGGCTAAGGTTACTGACGGTGTGCTTCACATCACGCTTCCTCGCACGGCAAAGGCAGAGAAGGAGACAAAGAAGATTGAAGTCGCTTAACCGGCTTTCGGTTCTGCTCTGAAACATGGGGACTGCTCTTTGGGGCCGCCCCTTTTTGTTTTTACAGGAATGTCATTCCAGACCCATTCTGGCAGCATAGCATAAGCAAAATCCTATTTACGTTGGCCGGTATCGTCTGTGCAAAATTCAGATGGTGCCGGCTTTTTTCGTCTATTTGAGCCAAGACTTCTCCAGATCTGACGTTCTCTAATTTCTTGTTTACAATGAATATTTCTTTCTGTGCTTGACAATGGCTTCCATGTTCTCTAATCGCCGATCCTTGATAACACATTCCTTATGGGGCATTTCGGAAACAAAGGATCTACTACTTGATTTCTAATCATTTTCAATGTTTCTATTATACGCAATCACCGTCACGGACACTTTAGCCCATGACGGTGTGACTTATTCAGATAGATGAATTCAATTACCACTTAACTTGCTCCTGCAAGATAACGCCATCGTGAGCGTCTTCTTGTGTAAACGGAGTCTCGCGGTACTGCACGCAGAGCACCACCATCGGTTCTGTTCCATTGTTGTGGATGGCACGCTTGCCTTCGGGAGAGACACGCACCACACTGCCTTCCTGCAAGGGTATGTTCACGCCGTCAACCTGGTACTCACCCTTGCCGCTGAGCACGAAGTAAAGTTCCTCGTGGGTCTTGTGGGTATGGTAGAAGCCGCCTTCCTGACCAGGCTGATAAATCTGGAATGAAAACTCAGAGCCCTTGGTGCCAAGAACCTGTCCGCCAAACACCTTGCCTGGAATCTTCACCTCGCCAAAGTTCAGCACATAGTCGCCCAAATCCTTCATCTTGCCGAAATCAACGGCAGTGAAGTTCTTGCCTTCCGCAATTTTCTTAATTTCTTTCATAATAGTCTGCTTATACGTTTACTAACTTTTTGTTTGCTGGTGCAAAGATAGTAACTGTTTCAATATCCTGCAAGAGGGCACTCAAAAGTAAGACACTTACTTGGAGGTAACTATTGTTGAGAATCAGCTTATTACAAATGACAACTTTATGATTGTTTAGCATTCTGTGTGTTTCTCCGACGGAGGCAAATCACCTGTGCAGATATTTATAGATGTCGAGTATCTCGTCGGAATAGCGCAACCGCTCAAGGGCTGACTGTAGCAATGTTTTCACTTTGCGCTCCCCGTCAAAGAGTGCCATGAGTTCGTCCATAGAATGCCGACGGCGACCGATGCCGAAGTACAGGCGCAGCAGTTCACGCTCTTCTTCCGGCAATACCTTGTCAAGCATGTCGCCGACCTGCTTGTTGAGCTCGTTGCGATGAGCCAATGCGTCGGCTTGCGTGTACTCATTCTCCTCGTCATAGAGGTAATTGTCAATCGTCTCGTTCCAGCTCATCGTTCCTTTTCCTTTAACAAGTGGCAAATGGCATCCTCCCTGGTGGTATTTGAGAAGCAAACGACAATGTGTTTTCGGGACTGAACGTCTTGGCATCGATGCGGCAAACGCCATAGAAGTAGTCACGCGTGATCTGAGGGTCGCGGTTTCGCAATCCTTCAATGATCGCTTCGTCGGACAATCCGACAGCGTGACTTGTGTGCTGCTCTTTTTTCATCTTGATGCAAATTTAATAAAAATATTGGTCGGCACTTAATTTTTATGTGTCTTTATTCTTTTAAAAGATAAAAGGCGCCTGAAAATGAAGTTCAACCCATTAAAAAGAGAAAAATTTTGGGTGATAGTGTCTGTCAAATAGGAAAATTATTTTAATTTTGCGCTGTAAATACTAATAACAGAACACGTGTTAAAACTAATAACAAAACATGTGTTAAAACTAATAATGCTGATCTTACATACAAAAAATATACCTTATTTGATGTAAGGAGATAAACCCAAATAGCAATCAATATGTCAAAGCGCGAATACATCATTACCAACCGCAAGTGGTTGGAAGATAAAGCCAAAGAGGAGGACGTAGAAGCCCTCCCAAAAGGCATTTATTATAAAGTTTTGAAGTCGGGTGACCCGAAGGGTGCGCAGCCGCAGAAGCGAAGTATTGTCACCGTCCACTATACGGGCTGGACCATCGACGGCAAGAAGTTCGACACAAGCATTGGCGGTACCCCGATTGCCATGCGACTCAGCGACCTGATTGAGGGCTGGATCATCGCCCTTCAACAGATGCACGTCGGCGACCAGTGGGAACTTTACATTCCGGCAGAGATGGGCTACGGCAAATTCTCCCAGCCCGGCATTCCCGGCGGCTCCACGCTCATCTTCAACATTGAGTTGATTGGAGTAGCGTAGCAGACAGACCATTAGATTCAATCTCAATATATCAATTCAATGAAGCACTTTATCATTTCATTCATCTTACTGGCATTGTTTATCCCTTGTTCCGGCAAAGGGAAGGGCGAATGCCAAGTACCAAAACAAAATCAAAAGAGTATGACACTGAATATTAACAATTTCAAGTGGACGCGACAGCCCAAAAGCTATGCCATCAAGGGCGACACCATTGAGGTGGTTACGAATCCTGGCACTGACCTTTGGCAAAGAACATACTATCACTTCCGAAACGACAACGCTCCTGTGTTCCAAATGGAGACGGAGGAGAAGTTCTTCAGTTTCATAGTCAAGACGGATTTCACGGGAAGCCATCATCGCTTTGACCAATGCGGCATTGTGATGTATCTTGACAGTGAGAACTGGCTGAAAGGCAGTGTGGAATACGAAAACGAGGAGTTCCAGCATTTGGGTAGCGTAGTCACCAACAATGGTTATTCCGACTGGGCAACCACCGCCATTCCAGCAAAGGTCAAGACAATGTGGTACCGACTGTCCCGTCGAGAGGACGACTATTGCATTGAGTGCTCGCAAGACGGAGTACACTTTACTCAAATGCGCGTCTGCCATATGCAGCAAGGCGCAGGAAAGATTCGTTTTGGCATCTACGCCTGTTCACCCGAGGATTCATCTTTCAAGGCCATCTTTACCGACATGAGACTGACCGAATGCGCTTGGAAGGCGCATGACGGACAACAGCCGGATAAATAGCCCTATCTGATAAGGTTTCAATCAGATGGAGCACACAAACCCATTCTGGCAGCATTGCATAAGCAAAATCCTATTTGTGTTGGGCCGGTATCATCTGTGCAAAATATAGATGGTGCCGGCTCTTTTACATCTCAATCCACATACAAGAAAAGATCCCACTTTATTGGTATTTCATAATCCTTAGAAATCCCTTAACTTTGCACTGCATTCAACAGAGTTGCAAACTTGTTTGCATAAGTTGATGGCATGTATAAGTAAGAGAGACGATCATAAAAATAGGAATTATGGAATTCAGAGTAGCAAAAGATGTTTTGGGTGCAGGGGTGAAGATTCTCTTCGATGTGATAGAAGAAATCGACAATGCAACTCCCTCAGAGGAATGGGACTCCTTCCGCGATGAGAAAATAAAAGAACTGCTTGTCCGCTATCAGGACTTGGACGTTCATCAAGACCCTGTCCTCGAAGGGTATAAAATCCGCCAGGTGCTAAAAACGCTAGTAACCGAAGAGACAAAAAACATCTTCTATATTGTCCAGGGCAATGCCGCCACATCTGAAGAATACCTTCGCGAGGGTGCACAGCAGATTATTGACCTCACCACAAAGTTCTGCGGCGGTAGAGGGCGTATTGTCGTCCCCGAGGTAGTATAATTTGTTGCCCCAGGTACTGATCCTATCACTGTCGCCACGACTTTAAATGCAAGCAATGGAACTTTCGGACGTAGATAGGTAATGTTGTCATAGCTTAACTTGACCAGTGTGCCGTTCTCCTTGGGCAATTCCTTATTACCGATATTTCATTGAGTGATATAAATGATCGCTTGATGGATGGCTTGGGAGTTATCACAAGAAAAGATGCAGTGGTTAAAGAGGCCCGGTACTCGAATCCATAAGGGTACGTTGTCGTGGAATGGGGAGAACATCCAGCTGCTTCCTGAGGTCACCGAGCAGCTACGACGAAACTATCTCGCCAGCAGGAGCATCCATCCGACTACTCACACAGCTACGAACAGAAATCCCCTGCCGCCTCAGGGAGACAACAGGGGAAATGATATTCAGCCGGCTAGTGCTGGTGCTACAGACACTAATTGCGAATGGGAGCTAAATGGCAGTATGGATATGTCAGTCGATGACGAGGCAGCACAGAGAAGGAAGTGGAGGAGATATAGAAAATGGACTGCTTAATTTCTGCTCGTTTGCTTTTGCTATTTTGGCATTAAATCATTAGCAAAGCATTGCAGTAAATACTATCTTGTAAGGCATAATTGTCTTCTTAGTGACTTCGAACATCATTTTGACAAGACTTTTATGCCTTCTTTTTCTTTGCGTCCTCCACGCCTCTGCGAGCAAAATCTGTGTCATCCGTGTTATCCGTGAGAAATAAAAACAGTGCGAGAATAAGTCTCACAGATTCCTTTCATTTCACAGAATCTCCAAGTCTCTCGCCAAACCACCAAGCTAATCATTCCGTAGGAATCTTTGCGTACTTCGCGCCTTTGCGAGAATACAAATCCATCCGCATGAGCTACACCATCATCGCATCCTCACCCTCTTCGCCATCTGCCGGCCACTCATCATAGAGAATGTCATCGGGATTGTCCGGCAGCTGGCCGTCCGGATAGAGATAATCCAATGCATAATACACCTTGAACTTCTTCGGCAGTCCTATTATCGTCAACTTGTCGTACTTCATACAAACATTTATTCTTCCGTCAAAGCGATTTTTGTAAACGATCCCCTGTTACTATCATTGTATCTGGGACTTTTGAGCTTACCGCCAATAACGCGTCATGATGACTTTAGAGAAGTGTCAACATAGTTGAACTGGTTGAAGCGTGGCAAGTTCTCTGCCTCACTAAGCAGCTGTTTGAACTTGGTAATACGCTCTGCCTTCATCAGGCCCCGCTTGAGCAGTTTCTTGCTGTGCTTGAACCAGTCGAACAGCACTAAGTCCTCGGCGCGATGTTTTGACGGGCGACGTTTATTCTTAACCATGAAATCCTTGTACGCCTGCCACTTCTGGTTCCACAGGTCATCTTGGTTAATATGATTATGCTTGGATTTAGATAAGCTTGATGATTCGATAACATCTCCTGTAGGTTTCTTTCTTTTACGACCACCTCCATTTGGTTTTGTGGGATAGTTTCTCCTAATTTCATCTATCTTTAAAAGCAGTTTCTCCAACTCGACTTTTCTGCTTTCTTTCAAGCTGCCTGCAGCCAACTGCTTTCTCTGTCTTAACAGCCATTGATACAGTTGTAAGTCGCTATTATCCGTTGGTACTTTTTTGTTGTCGTCAAGGTAATTCGAGTACCTGTCGCGCATCTCAAACCATCTTCTTTCCCAAGCTCCTACATGAACCTCTGTTCCGTTATCTGCGTTCTGAACTTCATTTCTGCCTTTCTGATTAGGGACGCTCTCCGTAAGTCTTGACACGTGATTGATGATATTTTCGTTCCTGTACTGTTTTGTACTCTGAAGGAGCTGGTCAAAAGCGTGTTTCTCTTGATCGGTGAGTTTGTTATTAGAGAAGTCGTCATTAGCCTTAAAGAACCATTTGGCAATTTCCATTTCCTCTTTTATCTCCATCAACGGAGGACGTTCCAACCGGTTGCAGAAATCCGCATACATCTTGCAGGCGTCAAAGAAGCTCACCTTTCTATCATCATTGACTTCGCTTCCGGAAATATTGTTTTCACTTCCTAAGAAAGCCAACCTTTGTATATTCGTCTCTCGATTAAAAACATAAAAACGATAGGTATCGCCTTCATCAGTGAGTTTTAAGAAAGAAGACACAAGTTCCTGGTACAGTAATCCGTTATCTAATTTAGAGGTGTTATTACTGTACCAAACATATAGACTTCTTTCCTTATAACGTTCATGTACTGGCCTACGGCCGTTCTCTCTCAAGAACTCCGCATACCTACGCCATGAATTACGCCATCTGGAGTCTGTCGGTTTCTTAAGTGGATCTATCATCAATAATCAGTTCTGGAAAATGTCAGAAGCTCGTAACCATTCTTATGGGAGCATCCCGTCATCTTATATGTAATTTCCATACCGCCCGTCAGTGTTATGAATAGTGAACATGGTCGTTCACCTGCCAAGCTCTTACCAAGCAAAATCTTATACCAAGCGTTCACATACTTTTCATTTACGCGCGAGCTGATATAAGTCTTCACGATTTTGCCTTCACGCCAGTTATTGATAAACTTTGAAAAACACACATATCGCTTTACACGTATATGTATCACCTTGTCGTTCTCTACAATTTCTTTCAAGGCTTTGTAGTACGTCCCATCTTCATCATCCGTCTCCCATTGTTTATGAGGCGCATAAAACACTATATCGCGTACCGCCTTAGCATCAAAGTAATAGTGCGGATGAGAATATAATCAACTTTGAACCCTTTGAGGGTCATCTCGTATCCAAGCATGCTCCGCTCCCATTGCTTCATCCTCTTTATCTTCTTCCAAATTCCCTCGTACGTCATTTAAAATGTTTCAATTTCCTTTAGTTTCCAATATGGTTTAAACTAAATCTAGTTAACATCATTGCTTTTTTCATTCTCATCACCTAGAAACGTAATGGCTTTAGGTTCAATAGTAAGATAATTCAAGTTAAATCCTTCCGACTCAACTTTTTTAGCCAAGGTCTCTATTAAATTCTCCGTATCACTTTCGTTATTTTCTTTTTCTTCCGTTATTGGCTGAGAAGAGCAGAAAAGTATTATTTGTTTATCGGTAAGTCCTGCACAATATTCAAATAGATGTTGAAGACTCTTTTCCTTCATTGAATGTTGGCATGGTTCGTCCATTACTAAAAAACCAGGATGTCTCTTTCCAAGCTTTAAAATAGAAAGATAATATGCCCATATACTCCTAACAAAATCGGAAGCTGACGAATCTGACCTTATCTCTTCTTCATCTTCCCTGTGTCTTACAACAGGCAAATATTTATACGTTGAGTCTTCCTCTTTGAAAAAGACTTCTGAAGATACTATGTTGCTCGAATAATCAAATTTATTTAATAGTCTTTTGAATACATCTAATTGTTTATAAATTGGTTGAGTTTTCTCTTCTTGAGCATTTATAATTTTTATTTTATTACAAACTTCAACATAACACTCCTTTATTTTCTTTAACTGTAATATGTCAAAATCAATACGATCAATGACTTGTTTAAGGCTTGCAACTATACTCTCGCTGTTTGCTAACTCAAATTGTTCATCTGTTGTTAAAGGACAAAGAATGTCATTTTCTACAACATAAGATTTTAATTTCTCTCCTTCAATGCTCAATTGCTTTTCCAAATACAGTTTATTCAATTCTCTGTTTCGTATACTCTCTGTCAGTCGTTTCTGAATTGGTTGTAAAAAGTTTCGTTCCATAGATAAAATATTACCGCTTTCCGTAATACTTGCAGAAGTTATATTTGTTTCTGTTGCTTCACAATTTAGCAAAGGGCGGTGACAAGTAGGACAAATCTTAACATCATGAGTCGTGATGATATTGTTAACATGAGAAAGACCGTTGTATAATTTTATTTCTTCATCTATTTGATTTAACTGTTTGTTGATGCTATCAAGCTTTTCTTTCTCATTATCTAATTCAAGACAAAAGCTATCATATTTCTCTTTGTGAACTTTATACTCTTGTATTGCTACTACGTACTTGTCATTATTTATGGAATTCGTTTTGCTTTTTTGTTTTGAATTTAATTCTGATATTCTTATTTGTAGATTTTTAATATACGTGTTAATATCTATTTTGGTTAATCGAACCGAACACCTTATTTCATCTAAAGAAACATTCTGCTTCTTTATTTCAAGAGAAAGACCTTCTTGACATATATTGTTATAAGATAGCAAGTTGTTAATAGAAACAACTAGATCTCTCCAATTGTTTTCGCACTTATTTCTTTCTTCTTTCAGCTTATAAATCGTATTCAAGTCTTCATTAGTCCTATATTTCATAAGATATTCTATAAGTCTTTGTTTTTGATTAAGAATATTAAATGAACGGATATTAGCAAAGAAATCTGACCATCCTCGTTTTTGCTCTATATATGTGGCGCAAAACAATATTTGCATATATAATGTTGTCTTATCACCTTTTCTACTGTCAACTGAAATAATTGGCAATTCAGCGAAATTAGCAAGGTAAGAGTAGAATCCTATACCATTTTCAGCACTATGATCTCCAGGATTATGCAGATAAAATTCTCTACTATCAGCATATTCTAACTCTTCCTTATATGTTTCGTTCCATATATAGATTACATTGAATCTATTTGAACTTTGTGAGGCCATTATTCTTTTCAAAGTTATGATTTTATCAGTATCATTAGATATTTCTAAAAAGACAGAAGATTCTAAGACTCTCCATTCATGAGATTTCCCATCATCACCTATATAAGAGAAAAGAGATTTTACTGCCTTATCGAGACTATGAATACCGATTTTACCCTCAATAAGTTCTTCCATTCCTAATCCATAGAATAAGCATTCTACTATGGATGTTTTACCAGAGGTGTTGTCACCAACCACGAGGTTAAGACCTTTCTTGAAATCCAGCTTCCTACCAAATATCTTAGTTTCATTTATATTTAAAGCAGATTGTGCTTTAATACGGATGATAATTTTATTTATATTAATCATATCTTAAAAATCTAATTCTAAATTTTTTAATTGCTTGTCAGTTATATTTCCGATTTTATTTATTTCTTCAGATACTTTTTTGCTTAGTTCTAGATCCTTTATGCTTTCCAAAAGAATATCGGCATTGATATCAAATTCCAATGATACTTTACCACTTTTATTAGTATTCGTTTTCAATAGTCGATTCAGTACACATTGTATAATCAAAGGTGTTATATCTTCGTACATCCAGGGAACATTTGTTATTTTACCATCTTTCTTCCAGTTTAAAATTTGTCTTATATTATCTTTATTCTGCAAGGCCCATAAATAAATTTGAAATTTTGTTATAGTTACGACCTTAAATCTTTTGACTATTAGCATAATAGATACTATAGAGAATAAAGATGTAGCCTCAGCTTTTAAAACAAAAGGCTTCTTCGTATATTTTCTTGTTATCATATATATTTCAGTTACCCTTTTTATAATTTAAAGAGCATCTTAATAGTTTATCTGAGATATTATAATTTACATAAGCTTCAACCATGTCTCTGTATTGGGGATCACTAAATATTTCATTAACAGCTTCTTTTATTGCATTTTTAATTTTCATCATGTCATCTATTGCTTGATGAGAATTATCAAAATATATAGATCTTTCGTTTATATGTATTTTAAATATTTTCTCTTCATTGCCTTTCAATTTTTCATTAAATAAGGCGATTTCCACATTTCCTCTTCTAATTTCATTCCATTTAAATAATAGTCAAGGTATATTCGTATTTTTTGTACGAATTCATCTTCATGAGGGAATAACACTTTTATTTTTCTGCTAAGATTATTCATGAATTCACTATTCTTTTTCTTATATTCTTTCCTTACTTCTTCGTCTAATTCCATTTCCTTCATTCTATCCCATTTATCAACAATTCCAAAGAAATTTGTTTCTTTAGTATTTTCGGACATTAATCCATCAAAAAGAGAGGATGGATAAACAATAACATCATTGAAAGTACCTTCATCGTCGAGTAAGCTCTTTGCAAAACCTATATAATAGTATACATCTGATTTTTAAAAAAATATCCCCGCTCCTGAATTTCCTCCCATTAGATCCAAAGCTTTTAGGTATTGATTATTAATGTCGTCTCCGTTAAGATGCCAAACGTCTTTTCCCAGCCTAGAAATGTCAAACTTTCTACCTTTTCCTAATATATTATTAGGTCCTCCATATCCATAAAAGAAATAATTTTCCAAATCAGTTATGGCTTCACATCTTTTGATTCGATTTTTGAAGTCAAAATCTATTTGTGGGTCTTGTATTTGCAAGACTGCACAATCTACTTTGTCATCTAAACTACTGCCTTCTAGAATTTTTATTATCTCTATTTCTTGTGGCTTTCCTTGTGAATAGGAAATGACTTCAATGTGATTTACTTCATAAAATGAAGAATTATTTTTCTTTATACAATGACTTGCCGTCATTACATAATAGAATTTACCATCAGATATAACTGTTCCAGAACCTCTAACAACTACTTTTCTATTATCATCTAGGCACTGAATCTTTACTGTTATTTCAAGTAGATCTTCTATCATCAGCTTATTATGGCATTACTTGTTATAAAGACTGTATATCATCATGCAATTCAAAATTATATTTTTCAGGCTCTTCATCGTTAATAAATTTGTATCCTCGTTCTTCTATGCACTTTAATGGATAGTTGAAATAAAAATGAAGCTTCTGATTTATATTTCTTGATTTATGGCATACTATTTTTGCTATTGTTTCCCGGTCAGGATGAATACTTGCTCCACTACCACCATTTGTTGATATAAGATAATTCTGACAGTCTATCATGTCTAACATATCGCAACTTATGTTATTCCTGCTACCGTGATGCGAAACCTTTACGTAATCTATCTTTAAAGGATTGTCAGAGCTATAGCCCAGTTTCTTCAAACTATCTATAATTGTTTGAGGATAACAATCCCCCAACATTAAAGCTTGAAAGTTGTCGCAACTTATTACAAAAGCAATTGATGATAGATTGACTATCTCTTGTTTCGAATTAGGCTGTATAACAGTTTTATTTAAAGCCAGAATATTTAATGGTGTTGATATGGCCTCATCTTGTCTTTTATGTGAACTTGCAATGTTACTATTTACAACTGTACTATAATTTTGATTGTTTATTGTTTTAGTTTCTTCGTCAGGAGAAACTATTGTGAAGTCTGCAAATGGGAGAGATTTATTCATGCCCGCTATTATTGGACTTTTCCATATTATGGGTTGTACGTCATTTGCAATGAGATTCGTATTTATTTTTTTTAAATTATCAGCTAATTTTTGTGCTTGCTTAAATGATATATCGGAAGATCCATTCATAGGTATATCATAAGCACAATTCAGCCACATTTCTTTTACAGGAAAAGGCATATCATTTGCATGTTCTCTCACAAATTTTAAGATACCACCTATATGATCGTCGTCATAATGAGTCAGTATCATAAGGTCTATTATGCAAAGTTGGTCGAACTTCTCCACAATCTTTTTAGAATCTTTGTTTGGACCTCCGTCAACAACGACGATGCCCTTACTGGAATCTTTTTTACAGTGCAAGATGAATGCATCTCCATGCAAGGCTTTCAATATTTCAATGTTTGCCATTTCTTACTAGTTACGAAAGTCCAGCCACGCCACTCACTCTCATGATTGAACAATATACCATTGTATTCAAACATGTGAATTTGCATTACAGTGTTCTCTTAAAATCCAATACACTTATTACTCATCTAGCCAATCGATAATTTGATTTTTAATATTTGCTGGTTCATTGAGATCTTGCTTCAAGGCAAAATAGAATACTTTCATTACTTTCTTATAACGGATTTTCATAGGTGAACTATCTATGTATGAGATGCCTTTTCCGTTTATGCAATTAATATCTAATTCATAACTTCGAGTATTTATCTGCTTCTGCAAAACAGAAAAAGCAAAATCACACATAAGCCTGTCTCCTCCTACAATTGAACTGTATAATTTTTCATTATTATGAATGATACTATACAAATATATAAAAGCATCTGTTGAACGACAATCACCAGCTAAATTCATTATCATTGAAGTAACTTTGACCGAAATATTAACATTACTTAAGTCAACCTCTTTGCCTTCTATAATATCTATGATTGAGTTTGTTATTTCTTTGTCACAATATCCATCATATTCCTGAGCTTCTTTAATAAGAGAAATAACGACATCACCTAAAATGGTAGAGCTACCCATACTTTGCATCTCAACAATATAGTTCATTAGAAGGGGAAGAATATAGAAATTCATAAAACTATCAGTTGGATTAGCTTGAGGCATATCTGATGGAGATGACTGCGCTTTAGCTTGCTTGTCGATACTCAATAATTCTGACAGAGCAGAATATTGCCTATCTAAAATCATCGGAATAGTAAGTATATTAAGAACGGAATGCAATCTATTAGGATGCTGCTTTGAACACTCCATCATTTGTCTTGCAAGTTTCCCCGCATTTCTATTAATCGTTAGAGTATCTAAATGGTAGGCTTGCAAAAGAATTCCAAATGGCTTCATGTCATAGTCACCCTCTGCAAGAATACTATCAAAACGTTCTGTAAATAACCCTGGCATAGGTGTAGCATAATCCTTTAAAAAATCTCCTTTGGTTAGGTAAGCATACCATTGTTGTACACACATTCCAACTTTTGAAAGAAGACATTTGTTTAAATAATTGTCTTTGTCGCTCTGTAGGAGTTTTATGGATATATCCAAACAATCTTCTATTATGCTAATTGCAGCTTCTTTATGTTTTGCATCCCACAAAGCTAATGCTTTTTCTCCATAGTATTCTGCTTTGTCTCTTTCTGTGGTCTCACCGTCATCAGTAAATTCAATAGCATTAATTGCGGCCAACCGTTTTTCAACATTATTATCTATTGCATATAAATATGATAATAGATATAAAATTTTGTGAGCGACATTCAGTGGTAGATTAGAAGACTGTTTGTTTGCCTCATTTAAAATAGACAATGCATCTTTATAGTTTCCATTAATATAATAGGAATATCCTAAAGCATATTGATACATTGCCATTGCCAAGGTATTAGGAGATGCTTGCTTTAGATCTTTAAAATACTTTTCTAGTAAATCAACATCCTTAATTTCTTTACCTACAACAAGAAGATATCGTGTAGTAAAGGCTATATTCAAATTTTCATTATCAGTCTCTCTTATCGCTTTTAAATACTCATTATATTTTGATAAGATTGTTATCCAATCTAATTTGTTCAAGTCTTTTTCTGGGCAAAGCCTTCCCAACGTATATCTAGAAAACTCAAAAGCCAGAGATAATGAAATATCTATTTTCGCATTTTGTAAGCTTTTCTTAAATTCTTCTAGGTCTTTTGATGTAAATAGAAAATATGTCGATATTTGATTAAACTTTTCATCTAATTCTTCTTGTTCTTTCTTAAATTGACTTGGTAAATCAATAGTGGTCATTGCCAATTTAGAGTTAAGTTCAATACATGTGTGGGCAAGGTCTAAGTCGCTTATTGAAGCTGCATAAAAAGCAAGTAACCTATAAGTAAAGAACTTTAGTTTATCAGGCACCGTTTCTAAATTTGCGATTCTCAATAGATCTTTAACAATATACTTTTTATACTTTTCTTCCGTAATAAAAGACGTTAACTGACTAATACGTACAATTATTTTCACATCATCACTCATTTTGTCAGGTAAAGGAAGATCTATCCAAAAAGACGCAAAGAGAGGTTTTTCTTTAATATCAGATTCAAATTCCTTTAATTTTTCAAGAGCTGAAGTATAAATATATCCAGCATCATCATACTGTCCTCCATTTACGAGACAGATAATAATCTCTGATAATTCAATAGGCGTTAAAACTTTCTTGTTTAATATTGATTTAGCTGTAGCAATATAGCATGACTTTTTCTCTTCTTCTAAAAGTCCATAATTCCAATATTTAAGTAAATTACTTACATGAAACACATTTTTGTCTTGCTGTATCCAGTCCGGTATTAATGCTGTTAGTTTCTCTTTGTATCCTGATATAGAAGGATGAACATTAGCTAATGCTATAATGGTTGTTTCATGAATTGTTCCCAAGCGTAAAAGGCTGATTCTAGCCATTAAGTGTCTAGTATGTTCTTCCGGGACAAAACGGCTAACAAAGACCGACAACTTTCGAGGTAAGTCAAAATACTGAACCCGAAAAAGTAAGTCTTCAAGAACTTTACTGCCTTTCCATTCATCATCTTTACATAATTTGCAGCAAGCATTAGCAACCAAAGGGTGACAAAAGCCATTGTAGACAAGTTTCTTTAAAACGAAATCATGCGGCATTTCATATGAATATGCTATCTTTTCCATTTCATCTACTGTAAATTCTTTTACTTGGAAAGTTAATATTCCCCTTGTAGATGTGCCTTTTGTTAAATCTTTTAATGGTTCAATTGTAGTAATAATGAATGTTGATTTTAGATTACTTTCAAGAATGAAATCTATTATTCTTTCTGAATAATCGTCTCCAAATCTATAGTTTAAGTTGTCTATTACGATTATTCTCTGAGATTGATCATAATCTTTAATAATGTCTATTGCATTAATGTCTTTTCTATAATGTAAGTCAATTATCTCAGCATCTAATTTACTGGCATTTATGATCTGCTGTGCCAAAATACTCTTTCCTATTAATCTGGCACCGTAAAGATTCAAAATTTTGCATGCTTGTAACATAGGCAATAAGTTTCCTACATCATCACGCAAGATTATATGTCTGTCAAATCTTCGAGTTTGCTTATCAGATTGTTTTATTGTAACATCAGAAGAAAGCCCTTTTGACAACATCAATTTGTGTACATCGTTACTTACTTTTGAAACATCTGAAGCCAGGTGAGAAAAATCATCGTTTATTTTAGTCATGGCACTCTCAGTTAGAGAAATAAAATGCCATTTTACAAGTCTTTTTAAAATTGGACTTTCGTCTAAATAATGTAAGTATACTTTATATATTTCAGAAATATACGTATCGGAAGAAGAAGGTAAATTTGCTATAATATCTCCTTTTTCAATGAACTCTTCTTTTAATTTTTTCCGAACACTTTCAGTGTTACTATCAGAATGCTTTTCCATTACTTTATTCAAAGCTTGATTAAAACAAGACTCCAGTGAAGAGTAACCCTTCTTTCTGAATAATCCCTTCAAGCCTGGCCAAAGAACATCGTCAACACTTTTCTTCAAGAAAGCGTTATATAATGCTTTGAACGTAGCTATTACAAATAATTCCATACTCATTCCGAATTATTTATTTTAAATTACTATTTTTTAATTTTCTAAAGAATCTTGTGAACTTTGACACAACCCACCATCGTGCTTCACTTGGACAAACGAAACCGAGGTGAAGACATCTGCCGAGTACCCAACGATAGTTGCGTAGTGCATCCTGCCATCCATTATGATGGAAAACATATTGCCCACGGCCGAAGTTACCAACTGTCATAATGTCAGCCATCATTTTTTTTGCCCACTCTTTTTCCTTGAATGAGAATGGTTGAACATGAGAGGGTAGTGGTAAGCCAAGATATTCTACGCAAATACATGCAAAGATTCTGAAAGCACGTTGCATTCGCATTCTGTACAAGTATTCATCGTGCTGCAACCAATCAATTCTATCAGCGCATTTGTTCAAGAACATGGCATAGTCAATGACCTGGCGTAATCCTAAGCCTTCTTCATAAACATGGTTTACCATATGGCTAATTAAGAACACGCTCTCAAATGTAGGTGGGAAGACATTAACTTTGTATCCGTCTAAGTCAGCTTTAATCAACTTATCAGGAAAGACCTCCGAGAACATTTCTTGCATCGCCTTATCGGTTGATGGTCGCTGATAGTTATGAACCTTATAGTGTGGTTCTACAGTAACGCCGTTCACCCACGCCATTCCATGATGTTCATGTATAAGTTTCCTATCTACTTTACCAATAGTATCAAGGGTATCTAATGTCTTTTGAAAGTCTACTTTGCCAACAACAAAATCAATGTCACCGGGCTGTCTATGCAGAGGATGTGGATAGCGCAATGCAGTAATCTGCCCTTTCATGAACACAGCAGTAATGCCATTGACTTTTAAAGCCTTGTCTATCTGTACAATCGTTTCTCGATGAACTTGATTGTGTTGAATAATCTTGTTTTGTCGACCGGCAAGGTCCATAACCGTATCTTCGTCTGGCATTAACTCTCTGGGAATTAAAGATATACCATCAAGCAGCAACTCTCTTACCGTCTCTATATCTGCAAGATGAATGATATCTTTCCAAGATACATTCTTAAAGTCAGAAGCATCAGGTTTCTTTTCCCAAAGTGCAGCTCGCAATAAGGATAACAGTTGTTTCTGTACGATTGTCATAGCAAAACGATGAGTCTATTTGTTTTTTGCTCTCTCCAACAACTCTTTGAAATACTGCTCGTGTTGGTCCACAAGATGCTCCCACGAATATTCATTCTTGATTTCTTCTATGTTTGCTTCGGTGTATCCTTGCTTGTACTTCTCGCAAATGTTATCTATGTCATTGAGAATTTCTGTCACTTTCTCTGCTGAACCATAATAGAGAGAATTCTCCTTGAGGACGGCTCGGTTGAAGATGTTGTCATGAGCGAGAACAAAGCATCCGGATGCCATTGCCTCAAGCAGTGAAGGATTGGTCCCACCTACACTGTGGCCATGGAAGTATGCCTTTGAGTAGTGACGAACAGAGTCAAGCTTCTTGAAATCATAGATTCCACCGACGAACTTGATGCCCTTCTCATTACCATACTTCGCAACAAGTTCTTTACCATGAGGAGTGGTTGTCTTACCAACGACTACTAAAGGTCTCTTGCCATTCTCTTTTGAGTGAAGATAGCCCTCGATAGCCATTAAAATATTGTTCTCAGGCTCAAGACGTGCAACCAGAATGTAGTATTCCTCAGGTTTCAGACCAAACTCTTTGAGATAATCAGCATTGAAATCTGTATGAACATCAGCACCGTAAGCTAAGAATTTACTCTCTACTCCGAAGTTCTCCTTATAGTAGTCATGGATACCCATATTATCGGCTATAAGATACTGGCTATGCTTAACAGCTTCTTCCTCTTCCCAATGAATAAACTTCTGAACCCATTTATTGAACTTGGTACGCTTGTACTCCAGTCCATCCATATTGGTAACAACAATCGGGTCTTTGATTTTCTTGACATTAAACCAAATGAACGCAGGAATAATGCTTGTATACCCAGCTTCATAGATAATGTCGAAATGTTCTCTCTTCAACGCATCTTTTAGTGAAGCGAAGTCATAGAAAAACGAGCCAACACTTCCTCCCATCCAAGGTTCTGGACTGTAGATATGCTTTATATGCACACCTTTATATTCATCCTTCTTGTATGGGTGATAAGACGGAGAGTAGACGGTCACGTCATGTCCTCTTTTAGCCAGTCCTACAGAGATATACTCTGCAAACTGTTCAAAACCGCCGTAGTTGTTTGGTATACCACGGACGCTGACAAATGCTATCTTCATTATCTTGTTTATTTTTCAAATTGAATATTTTATCCCAAGTCGAGAAAGCTCAGTAGCTATTGTGTTTTTAAATATGTCAGAAAATAATAATGCCTTTTCTGTTACATACACCCAGTTGTTAATATTGGCAGAAGATGTATAAAATACTTTTTCTTGCTCTATTGCTTTAGTTATGGAATAACTACTATCTCTAACAGGGGTTATTATTTTGTCACGTAATTTATTGACAATATCTTTTGCTTGTATCTTATATTTTTTTATTAATTGAAAGTCCTCGAAAGTATTGGTTATTATCTTCCACAACCTATTATCAATATGACCTTGTCTTATTTCATATTCACATTTTGGTAGACCTATAGAGCTTGTTGAAATTGAACAAAAGAGATATTGCTCAGTTGGCTGTTCATCTATGAACGCATTCCAATATAATCTATCCTTATTGTCGTCTATAATTTTCTCATTTTTATGCCCATTGCATTCAGTACAACATGGAATTAGATTTCTTGGATGCACAACATACAGTGGATATTCAGTTTGTGGAATGTAATGATCTAAACTGTTAGCTGCACTTGCCTCGCATATTGGGCATGTTGCGGTTTTACCATTATTATCTCGGGCTAATCTTTCCCTGTATTTAACTATAGGAGAAAAAGAATAGGAATAAAGTTCTTAGAACTCTTCATTGTCTTTCGGATTTGATTTAACAGGAATGCCTGGAACAATATCATCCCACTTGTCTTTGTTATAATCAGTATCGTATGCCTCGATGAAGCTTTTGTTAGCCATAAGTGTTGTACGACAACGCTCTTTATAAACCTCGTCAGGAGGTTGTGGAATGTTCTTTTTTATACATTCTTTTCTTTCCTCAATAATTTTCTTATCTTCTCTCTTATTCCGTTTATAATTAATAACATCACTGATAAAATCAATGGCATTATCATCAATATGACTTAAATGTATCATCCTTTTTACTTTCTATCAAAGTCATTATAATCATCTTAGTATTGAGGCTTGGCTCAATGTCATTATTGCGAAGGGCTTCAATAGACTTTTCGTAGTCATAATGTTCATCTTTAACCACTCTTTCGATATAGCTTTCAAATATTTTATTCTGACTACGATTATCGAAAACCATATCGCTGATCACAGAAACATCCTCTCCAAATGTTTCTATTCCAATAGGGCTCACTGCTAAATTGTTATCGAATCTATGGAAAACCATAACATTAGACGAAGGTACTTCTCGCAAAATATACGGAGAATGAGTTGAAATAATAGCAAAAGACTTCATTCGTTCAAGAATTTCGCTTATTGTTGTCATTAGCATATTTATGCCTGTAGGATGAAGATGTTGTTCTGGTTCATCAATTAGTAAAATGCTGTTCAATCGAATCTTTGACAAGATAGCAGAGATAGATTCTAAATAGATTGTTTCCCCAGAGCTGCAATGCTGATATAAAGTCATCAACTTGTCTTTATCAACTTTTGTCCCAAGAGGAGGGTTTGAAAAAATGCTTTCTAATCTTTCTTCTGAAAAGACTTTTTCCATCATCTGTTGCCATAATCTATCTATGAAGTCTGTAGTCCTACTAAGTACTAGTTCAATACTTGTAGAAAGATCGTCAACTCTTTCTTTAATATCTTTTAGGACAAATTCATGTTTCATAAGACCACAATACTCATATTCAATTATCCTATTACAGAGTCCCTTGTCATCATTCAGAGGATAAGAATCAAAAGGGGAATAAGTAATTGCTATAACACTACTGAAAAGCGGGGGCAATCCAATAAAATGCCTATTTGCTGATTTTCTGTCGTCTTGTACAATATCATAAATAAGATTCTTCATAAGAGCCTCAAATCCGCAACTACGCGCCTAATATGATACAGAAGCGAAAATAATCTGCAT
>ERZ791911.86-NODE-86-length-90335-cov-7.887206_pt1 | contig 90335 bp, 82 predicted proteins | sample MGYA00510142_ERZ791911 | MGnify/ENA primary metagenome ERZ791911 (study PRJEB30046, sample SAMN00792056) | human gut metagenome | study: EMG produced TPA metagenomics assembly of the A metagenome-wide association study of gut microbiota in type 2... | reverse complement strand
AATTAAAATTAAATTCAACTAAAAACAAAATTCTTAAAATAAGAAATTTAAAAAGAAAAATAAACAAAAATATAAAGTATATGAATAAAACATAAGAAATAGTTGAAAATAATAAAAAGTACATAAGTAATAAAAATAATAAGTTTATAATTTATGAAAATAAATTTTATAAAACTAGTATAGGAGGAGAACAATATGAAAAATAATAAGGGTATAACCCTAGTTGCGTTAGTCGTTACAATAGTAGTTTTGTTAATTCTTGCAGGAGTAAGTATTAACTTAGTTTTAGGCGACAACGGAATAATAGCAAAAGCACAAGAGGCTAAGACAAAACAAGCAGAAGCAAGTGAAAACGATTTAAAGGGAATGAATGGTTTGGTAAGCGAAATGGAAGGTGCATTAGCTGGAAATGGTGGAGCCGGAGGAAGTGGAACAGGTACAAAAGTACCAGCAGAAGCAACAGCAGAAACCGCCCCATACTTCCCAGATAATACATTTACAAAAAAAGAAGGAACAATAGATACAGGGTTAGTAATAAAAGATGCAAATGAAAATGAATATGTGTGGGTAGTAGTACCAAGAACAACAACAGTTTATGCTACAACAGGGCTTGGAAAAACAACATTTACAGATGCAGATTATACAAGTATAGAAAATGATTTAAAAGAATATACAAAAACATATAGAGGAAGTACTAGTTATTCAGATGTATATTATCCTGATGACAAAAATGTAGGTTGGTTTGCAGATGCAACAGTATATAACAATTTAAAAAACAGTATGTTAAAAAGTGTATATGAAAATGGAGGATTTTATGTAGGAAGATACGAAGCTGGAATTGATACAACAACAGGAACTAATAGAACAAGTAATACAGACAAAAATTCAGATGGGAAATATACTATGCCAAGTACAACACCAGTAACAAAAGCAGATGCATATCCATACACATATGTAACGAGAACGCAGGCACAAAATTTAGCAAGTAATGTAAATTCAGGAGATAAAACAAGTAGTTTAATGTTTGGAGTACAATGGGATTTAGTGTTAGCATTTATGAGCAAAGACAAATCGAAAATAACAGATGCAACTATATTAACATCAAATAGTACAACAATAGGAAATTATCACAATTCAACATTTGATTTAAATAGAGGAAAATATGCACAATATGGTCAATTAGGAAATCCGTGGAAAAATTTTGACAGTGCATTAGGCTCAATAGTAGTAAGTAATGAAACTACAGGAAAAATGAAGAAAACAGAACAAAGTTCAGATTCTAATAGTATATTAATAACAACAGGAGGAACAGAACAAAGCAAAGTAATGAATATCTATGATATAGCTGGAAATGTATGGGAGTGGACTTTAGAAAAAACTTCCATCACCATCAATCCGTGTGCTTATAGGGGAGGCAGTTACAGCTATGCAGGCTCAAACGGTCCTGCAGCTTACCGTAACTACACTAGCACTGACGGCAGCTACGACAGCCTCGGTTTCCGTGTTTCACTTTTCTAGGAAAAGCTGAACGCTAGAGACGAGAAATTTGAAACAAGAGGAATAAATAAAAATGATAACAGAAAGCTATAAGAACGCTCACGTCTCGCATAGCGAATGGAATATGCCATGTGGAAAATTTTAAATGTCACCCATGAAGAATGAATGGGCAGACATATAAAATTTTCCACTGCTTTTTTATATAAAACTAAGGAGGTAGCTCGTATAATGTTGGACTGCGAAATTGTCGCATTTTGACGAACGATTTTCCTTGACTTTACTTGTAGTTTAGATATAATGGAAAAGGTTATTTCAAAAAAGTTTTTTATCTTATATTTTGTATCAAATCTATTGATTTTCTCAATTAGCCATTCTGGCAAAATATTTTACATACAAATCGAGTAAACTTTTAATAACTAAATTTAAGTATAGCAATTTTTGTTGTACAAAATTAAGGAGGCTTACATATGCCAAATAAAGAGAAAAGCATATTACAACCAAAGAATGATGTAGTGTTTAAAGCATTATTTTCGAGAGGAAAACCAAGGATAACACAAGCAATGCTAGAGGCAATACTAAAGATGAAGATAGACAAGCTAGAGCTTGATAAAAGTACGGATTTACTAAATGAAAATGCAGATGATAAAAATGGTAGACTAGATTTAAGAGCAATAATCAATGGAAACACTGAATGTGACATAGAAGTACAACTTGTTTCAAATGATAATATAACTGAGCGATTTTTATATTATTGGGCGAAAATGTATACAGCTAATTTAAAAATTGGAGATAAATATAGTGATTTAAGAAAAACAATATCAATAATAATTTTAGATGACGATTTTAAATTAACAAAAGATCTTGAAAGACCACAGACAACATGGAGAATACGAGAGAGTGAAGCTATGCATCTTGTATTGACAGATCACTTTGAAATAATTATAATAGAGATACCGAAGGTAGTAAAAGCATACCAAAAAACACCAAATGACGAAGTATTACAATGGATGCTTTTTCTAGATAATCCAGAAAAAGAGGAGGTAGCTCGTATAATGGAAGAAAATAAGGATATTAAAGAAGCAAAGGAAGAGTTGGAAAGAATAAGCCAAGATGATATACTAAGAAGAAAGGCATTAAATAGAACACTTGAAATAGCTGATAAATTACAGTTAAAGAAAGAGGCAAAAGAGGCAAGAGAAAAAGGAGAGCAAATTGGAATAGAAAAAGAAAAAAAGGCTGTAATAAAAAAGTTACATGAACTTAATATATCTATAGAACAAATTGCAAAAGTAGTAGAATTAAAAGAAGAAGAGGTAAAAGAAATATTAAATGATAAAAAAGCATAACCTTTCGCTATAGCGAAAGGTAGACATAACTTATTTGTTAAGTCAAAAGTAACAACACCAATGTGAAGAATAGATATGGATCATTTATTTTTTCATTATATAAAAAGAACAAAATACATAAAATAAGTACATCATCAAAATATAAATTAATTCCGAAAAAGCTGAATAATGGAGGCAACTCTTGTTGTTTAGCTTTTTCTTTTTTGGGTTTAGTAATATTGCTTTTGCATGATGAAGGTCGATAATTTAGGTTATTACGAGAATTCATTGATGCTTGTGAATTTTGTCTATTATTTTGAGTATATGGGGTGGAATAATATGAATTTCTATTTTGTGGTTGAGCTCTACTATTATTTCGTATGTATTCTTGCTTTTGCTGTTGTATATTTTTATAAGCACTTGGATTCATATAACGCATGTAATTTGGAAGTCCGAAGTATGGATAATTAGCTACCATTCTTATCACCACCAGATTGCCTCATTAATTCGAAAACCTTTTCCATATTAAATAATTGAATGTATTCATCAACTTTTGCCTGTCTGCTAGGCTTCAAATATGGTTTTAACGAACGAAGTAAATTTACACCAGAATTGTTAGAAGGACTGTTCATGGCACTAATTATTTTCTGCATTTTCATCATGGTGTTAATATCTATGTTTGGCATTGATTGCTCAGAATTAGTAGCTTCAGAAGAATTAGATTGATTTACATATGAATTCATATTAGGATCAGTTGTGTTTGCAGTGGTATTATTTCCAACATTAGCCCCATTTTGAGCAGAGTTATTCTGTAATGAATTAAGCATTTCTTTTATATTATCTGGAATTTGTTTCCCTTCCATCATAGAAGAAAAACTTTTTAACATATCAGCCATATCTGCCATAAAAATTCAGTCCTTCCAATAAAATTAATTATTTTTGTTATTCATTTGTTTCAGTATTTCCTCAGGGCTCTTATTTCCAAGCATTTTAGAAACTTGATTCATTTTCTCTTCAAGCTCTTTCTTATCCATCTTAGATATCATATTCATCATATCATTAAAATTCATTTCAGACATATTAAATTCATCCTTTCCTGTTTTACTTAGAGGCTTAGCTTCTAAGTAAATTATATTCCAAGACAAAAATATAATACCATTGTTTAAATGGTATTATATAATATTCTGTATTATAAATTTTGTTACATGTGATTATGTTTTTTATATAATTCTAATGCAGTCTCTGGAGTTTCGTTTCCCGTAAATGATTTAATTGGGGCAAATTCTTCACTCGGATTTACTTCCAATAGTAATATTTTATCAAATAAAGCAAATGCATCAAATATAAATTTCTCAAATTTGAATGCGTTAGGTTTTAGTGGAACTTCCTTCATGCCTTCTGAGTTGATAAAATCACATTTTTTAAATGCCCTGTGGTAAGGCAAGTCTGCAGTTGATAGTTTCTTTAGAGCATTCATCGAAAACAAATGTGCCAAGATATTTTTCTGAGTATATTTTGGTTGTTCTTCTTCTGGAATATTTTTTGGGTCTATTATGCTAGGGTGTGAGTCAACATTTGCAAATACCCATTCTTTAGAAGATAAATCCGTTTTTCTAATTGATTTACTTGCAATTTCACAACCATTTGCAATAGTTAGTCCTAAAAATAGTGGGTCAATTATCTTTAATAAAATGTTATCTATTCCACCAACGAATATCCATTCAATATTTTCTGCTTCCATTTTTTCTATAAATCCAGCATTAGCAAGAGATTTAAATACATCTCCGTTGCCATTAGAGCCAGTAGTTATTGAATAAGGTGTTTCTAAAATGACTTTCGTTTTTACATCTATAAGAGGAAGTGTACTTTGCATAAAGAACTTAACTTTCTCTTTTGGGTAGCCAAAATAATTTTTAGCTTCAAAATATTCTTTTGTAGCAATATCATTAGCAGGGCTAGTCATTATGTACCAATTTAATGCTGTTCCAGTTTCATTCAATAATTTCTTTAAATTATCACAGGCAAATTCGAATAAAGATTTCTTTGGTGGAACATCAATTTCGTATGAGCCTTTAGGCCCTTTGTAACCAAGCCTTGTTCCTTGCCCTCCAGCCAATGTAATTATAGCGAGTTTTCCGCTATTAATAACCGAATTACCAATATCAGAATAATGTTTTAATTCATCTTTAGTTAAATTAAGCCTATCAATGTATGAAATTGGTGAAATTCTATCATATGAAATAGAATCATCTAAAGTTGAGTTATAATACAACATATTCATTTTTGCAAAGTCAATAGAACGCACTTGGTTTGCTAGAATGTTTTTTTCTTCATCAGTTAAATCATTCCAAAAACTAAGAACATACTCTTGATTAAATTCTTTCAAAATTTGCATAATATCATGCGGTTCTGTATCCATAAAACACCTCATTTATTAAATTTTAATTAGAACTTGCAGTTCGTAAACTTTTAATAATTTTATCTTTTCCAGGCATATCCGAATTTTCTAAATACTCAATCTCTTTTTCTATATCAAAAGGCACACGAACTAAATTAATAGAAAAAGTTGATAATTCTTTAGAGCCATATATACCTTCTAGTATAATATATGAAGCAAGAGTAGAAAAGCGATTGTCTGCATTTTGTAAATTGTTGTCATTCGCCATTTCTATTGGCATGCCAACGCTTCCAGTGTTAAAAATAGTTTTGTTTTTATATCTAAAAACATTAGGAGTATGAATATGACCATAGCCTATAACATCTGGAATAGGGTCGTTTGGAGTCTTGCCCAAAAATTCTGTATTTTCAAATAATTGCATAGGAGAACTTAGCTCAATAACTTCTCTTAGTGTATTTTGATTAGAATACATTGGATTATAAATATGAGAAGTACTAAAAGGCGAAGCATGAAACAGGCGCACCAATCTACCACTCATATAGAACTCTGTCATAACAGGTAAATTATGCAAATAATTTGCACGCTCTTCTCCAATTTTCACTCTAGACCAAAAACTCTTAAGCTTTGCATTAGGCGATGAAATGGATTCATCACAATTACCTCTTAGAACAACTTCACAGTTTTCCCTAAGCTTGTCTATAACTAAATCTGGATTACAACACTTAGTAACACTATCTCCAAGACAAAAAATTCTAGAAATTCCTCTAGAATGTATATCGTCTAAAACAGCGTTTAGTGCGGTAATATTTGCGTGAACATCTGAAATAATTGCAATTCTATCCATAATTTTTCTCCTTAAATTTTATAATATTATAATCTAAAAAGCGGGAAATTTCAAGCCTTACGAAAGTATATTAAAATAATAAAAATATTAGAATTTAATTGAATATTGGTAAGAATTATACTATAATATCATTATCCTTTTGTGAGGAAATCTCAAAGAAAGGAGGCAATACATAAATGCATTCATTAATCAAATTATTAGTTTTAGTTATTGTTTATTTAATTATAAAAGATGACGAGGACTAAAGAAAAAGACTAGGAACGGCAATTCCTAGTCTTTTATTTGCAATACTTTATGCATTCATTATTGCTTAAGCTGTATTTATTATAGCTCTTTTTTTAGTGTATGTCAAATTTTTTACAAATATGTTTATAAAATTAAGCTTCTTTTTTATTAGGTAAAGTATATTCAACAATGTCTGAAACAGAACAATTTAAATAATTGCATAATCGAGCCAAAACTTCTATATCAATTCTAGCAGAATCACCATTAATTAATCTTTTTAAAACTTTAAAATCGGTATTAGTATCACGCATGAGTTTATTAATACTAATACCACGTTCCTTTAAAATATCACCGAGTTTGAAAGAATAAATGCCATTTTCAATATGTACTTGTACCATTTGAATCTCCTAAATAATATAATAAAGTCATTATATTCTTTTTGTAAAACACTTGACTATTGGTTATATAACCAGTATAATTTGTGTATAAAATTAAACTAGTAAATATATTTTTGTAAGAATAGAAAAATATTTATAGCTAATAATATAAACAAAAGTGAAAGGGTTTATGGTGAAAAGATGAATAAAAATATGAAGAACAAAGGTATTACATTAATTACGCTAGCAATTACAATTGTTGTATTAATTATACTTGCAGGAGTAAGCATAAATGCGGTTATTGGGGACGACGGAATAATAAAAAAAGCACAAGACTCTGCAGACTTAACGAAAGAAAGTGAAGCAAAAGAAATAATAAATAGAGCTATACTAGAATTTTATCTACCAAACGAGTATGAAACATTAGAAGATTTTTTTAATGCAAAAGTTTCAGTAGGAAAAATAGATAAGGTCGAGAAAAATGCAGATGGAACATTAAAAGTATGGAAAAATGGTTACAGTGTGACAGTAGAAAATAAATTAAATTCTTCAAACGGAAGTAGTTCCGGAGGTAGTACAGGCGGAGAAACACAAATACCAGAAATTACAGTTGGAAACATAAAAATTGTAGCCGATAGTGCTGCAACAGGTTCTGCAATAACAGAAGCAGCGAGTGTATATTTAGGAAACACACTTTATATAACATTTTCACACTCAATAAATGGGGGAACTACAATAGTAGATAAAGAAATTCCATATGCAATAACAAAAAATGGAACATATACATTTACAGTAACAGGAACAGTAAATGGAAAAAGTTACACAAAAAATATTAGTGTAACAGTAAATCAATTTAAAAATGTGTATGAATTGGCACAAGAAAACAAAAAAATAACATATCCGGACGGAACTATATGGCTACCAGAGGGATTTGGAATTTCAAATGAGTCTGCAGAAACAATACAAAATGGAGTAGTAATAGAAGATAAAGATGGAAACCAATTCGTATGGATACCAGTTGCAAGTATATCGAATTATACGAGAAGGTATTATGGCGGAGATAACTCATTTAGTGGATATTCAGAAACACTACCAAATGATGAAAAAACAAGTATAACAACATATAAAGGATTTTATATGGGAAGATTTGAAGCTGGTGATAAGGAAAGCACAATCCAGAAAAATTATAGAGGGTCAAATTCAAGTACAAGTAATACAATAACAATAGCAAGAGGACAAGTTCCGTATAATTATATAACGAGGAATCAGGCAATATCTTTAGCGGAAAATTTTGATACAAAACAAGGATATAAAGCTTTTACTAAGATAGTGAGTAGTTATGCATGGGATACAACAATGGAGTTCTTAAAAAAAGTAAATAGTGATTATACAAGTAATTCTGAGGAAGGAAATTACACAGCAACAAGCTTTTCGTATACGGATATTACAGGAGAAAGAAAAATAAAAGAAAGTGGTGTAAGTGTATTAGTTCCAACAGGACAAACTACTCCAGTATGCAATATTTATGATATGGGGGGAAATGTCGAAGAATGGTCGACAGAAAATTCTTCAGAAAAAGACTATCCATGTGTTATCCGCGGTGGTGATTATGGGGATATTAGTAATACCACGCATCCAGCAGGAACTCGAATAGGAATATATGATGGAAATTTTGCTTCAGTTTTTGGTTTCAGACTTACCCTATTTTTGTAACTTGTATTATAAGAAGCTTTTGTTGGATAGAGTATTGTATTGAATGTGAAACTTGAATAAACAAAGAACAGATATAATTCTAAATAAAAATACTTTTGATAATATGAAGTATACATTAATAAAATATTTAGTCGAAATTTGTAAATTGTGCTAATATATCATTTAAATATGTAAAATTATATCATAAAAAGAACTACGAAAACGCTTGATATACAAGCGTTTTCATGCTATTATATATTTAGTTTTATAAAACATTAATTTTTACTCGAAGCAGACAAGCTTCAAAAAATATCGATATTTAAAATTTTATTAGAGGTTCTCTAATCTAATACAAAGCTATTATTTTGTGTCTAAAAATATCCCATAAGAAAAAATGAAGAAAAACTAATGAATTTACTATTAAGTTTGATCCCCCATAACTAAAGGTAAATAGAATTATTTTGATATAAACTTAGAAAAAACTTTTAAAATGTAAAAGATTTTAACTAAAGATAATTTAATTTTCTATATAAGCCAAGCTCCAGGAAAAAGAAATAGAAATTTATAAGAATATATGCTCGGAGGTGATATTATAAGACAGATGTACATATCATAATGGAATTATTATGCCAGAAAATAAGTAAAAACCCTATTTTATTTATAAAACTTAAAATATCTATATTAAATGGTTTTGAGGTAGCAAAAGCTACCTCTTTTAAAATTTTACGATACTTTAAATCTTTTAGTAATAGGACCTAACAATTCGTTTACATCTACACCAAGCACTACAGATATTGCACAAATTTCATAGTCTCGTACTGTTCTTTGGTTGTTTTCTATTCTGTAAAGGCTAGTAACCGGGATGTTTACGCCAAGTAAAAGAAGTTTAGAAGAAAATTTTTCTAGTGAAAGTCCTTTTTCAATTCTTTTATCTTTTAGTATAGGTCCAATTAGATTTAAATTATCCTCATATTTGCTAAAATTATTCATTGAAAAACTCCTTCGTATAAAATTTGTATAATTTAAGTAATTATATAATCAAAGCTACGACAATATGTTTACACACGTGAAACAAAACAAGTGATAATACATGGTAAAAATAACCAGTTTTCAGCTTATTTAAATATTTGTAGCACTTTTTAAAAGTAGACATAAACTATAGTAAGATGATTGACTTTGGAGGGTGATTGAAAAATTTGATTTTTTTCAATCAAATAAAATGTAAGAAAGGACTGTGAAAAAATGGAGAAAAAAAGCATCGTACGAATACAAAATATTTCAAAGACGTATCAAGCTGAAAATGGAGAAGTAGAAGCACTAAAAGGAATAAATTTTGATGTAAAAGAAGGAGAGTTTATAAGCATAATTGGACCAAGTGGATGTGGTAAATCTACCCTATTATCAATAATTTCCGGACTAGAAAGTAAAACAAACGGAGAAGTGTACATAGATGGAAAAGTGGGATATATGTTGCAAAAAGATAACCTTTTAGAATGGAGAACTATTTATAAAAATGTTTTATTAGGACTGGAAATTCAAAAGGCATTAACAGAGGAAAATAAAAAATATGCAATTGAACTTCTAAAAAAATATGGTTTATATGAATTTAGAAATAAATATCCAACGCAATTGTCTGGAGGCATGAGACAAAGAGTTGCACTAATAAGGACGCTGGCAATTCGTCCGAAGGTATTGCTATTAGATGAGGCTTTTTCTGCACTTGACTACCAAACAAGGCTTATGGTAACAGAAGATATATACAAAATTTTAAAGGCCGAGAATATAACGGTACTAATGGTTACACACGATATTTCGGAAGCCATAAGTATGTCAGATAGAGTGGTGGTTTTAAGCCAGAGACCCGCAACAGTAAAAAACATATACACAATTGACTTCGAGATGGAAAATAGAACGCCATTAAATTGTAGAGAAAAGCCTAAATTTAGTAAGTATTTTAACATAATGTGGAAGGAGCTTGAAGAGTATGACAAAGAAGCTGGAAAAGAAACTAATGTCTGAAGATAGAAAAAATTATTTAAGAAAAAAGAAGTTTCGAAAAATTGAGATACTCGCAACACAAATTTTTATAGTGGTCGCATTTATAGGAATATGGGAACTTCTTGCAAGGCTTGGAAAAATAGATAGCTTTATTACTAGCCAACCATCTAGAATAGTAAAAACATTTCTAAATTTGTCATCGAATGATTTAGGAAGACATCTAAGAATTACATGTATAGAAACATTGGTGGGATTCTCTTTAGGAACCATAATGGGAGTAATAATAGCAATAATTCTATGGTGGTCATCGTTCATTTCTAAAGTGTCTGAACCATTCTTGGTAATACTAAACGCACTACCAAAAGTAGCATTAGGACCAGTAATAATAATATGGGTTGGTGCCGGAATGCCAGCTATAATAGTTATGGCACTTGCAATTTCGCTTATTGTAACAATATTAAATATTTTAAATGGGCTTATAAACACAGATAAAGAAAAAATAAAAATGGCTGAAACTTTTAATGCAAGCAAGTTTCAAATACTTACAAAAATAGTAATACCGGCAAATATCTCAACATTATTCAATACTCTAAAAGTAAATATAGGATTATCACTAGTTGGAGTAATATCTGGAGAGTTCTTAGTATCAAAAGGAGGACTCGGATATTTAATTGTGTATGGCGGGCAAGTATTTAAGCTAGATTTGGTAATGACGAGTGTAATTATCCTTGCAATAGTCGCAGCCGTAATGTACGAAAGCATAGAAATATTAGAAAAAATTGTGATGAAACAGAGATAGAATGTACAAGATTATTATAAAAGGGAATGAAAATAAGTTAAATTTATAATAAAAGTTTAATGGTAAATATGAAAGAGGCAATAATGTGTAGATAGAAAAATAATGAAATTTACTTTTTATCTGCTGATAAAGCCTCAATAATAAAGAAAGGAAATTTTAAAAAATGAAAAAGATTATAACGATAATAGTGTGCATATTGCTTGTGGCCGTTGTAATAGCAGTTGGATTTATAGCAACAAGACCATCAAAAAATGATACTGCAATAAAAACACTAAAAGTAAATGAGGTTACAAGATCAGTCTTTTATGCACCACAATACGTGGCAATTGCTAATGGATTCTTCGAAGAAGAAGGCTTAAAAATAGAATTAACAACAGGTCAAGGTGCAGATAATGTAATGACAGCAGTTTTGGCAGGACAGTGTGACATAGGTTTTTGTGGACCAGAGGCTTCAATTTATGTATATAACGAAGGAAAAGAAGATTATGTAGAAGTATTTGCTCAATTAACAAAGAGAGATGGTTCATTCTTGGTAAGCAAGAATAAAACAGATAATTTCTCATGGCAGGACTTGAAAGGAAAAACAGTAATACCAGGAAGAAAAGGTGGAGTGCCATACATGACATTTGAATATGTTTTAAAACAAAATGGACTAAACCCAGAAACAGATTTAGTATTAGACGATAGTATAAAATTCGACTTAATGGCAGGAGCCTTTGCAGGTGGAAATGCCGAGTATGTAACATTATTCGAGCCAACAGCATCAATGACAGAAGTAGAAGGAAAAGGTTATGTAGTTGCATCAGTTGGAGAGGCGTCTGGAGAAGTTCCATATACAGCATACTGTGCAAAGAAAAGCTATATAGAAAAAAATAGCGAAGCAATAGAAAAATTCACACGTGCAATATATAAAGGACAAAAATGGGTAAAATCACACACATCAAGAGAAATAGCAGAAGCAATACAAAGCTTCTTCCCAAGCACAAGCGTAGAATCAATAGAAAAATCAGTACAAAGCTATAAAGACATAGACGCTTGGAACGAAACGCCAGTATTAAAAGAAGAAAGTTTCGATAAACTACAATTAATAATGACAGAAGCAGGAGAGCTAACACAAAAAGCGCCATATAACAAAATAGTAAACAACACATATGCAGAAAAAGTAATAAAATAAATTTTTCGCCCAATAGGGACGCCCCTTTTTGGGCGAAGTTTAAATTAGTATATTAAAAAAACTCCATTTTCTATTTTTTGAAAATTTCGGTACGACGCTCTTGGTCGGAGCTAGGCTCCTCAAAAGACGAGCTTGACCTTATTTTCAAAAATAGAATAATGGTCTTTTACAATAATTCTAAATATTTATTTAACATTTCTATTTCTAATTTATTAATTAATTTAATAAAATCTGTATAATCCATTGTGGTATGTGCTTTATCCAAAGCCTCATAATATTCTAATCTATTCGCTTTTTTTATTATTACGGGATTATACCCATGGTTCATTAAATCTAAATTCATTATTAATCTTGATGTTCGTCCATTTCCATCAACAAATGGATGAATTTTAACCAACTCTCCATGTAATAAAGCTGCTTGAATAATTGGATGATATTTATTCCAAGTCTCGTAATTTAAAATTAATTTTTCCATTAGCTCTGGTATTTTTATATAATCTGGTGGTATGTGTGTAGCACCTTTTATTGTTACATTCTCTCGTCTATATCTTCCTGCATTTTCATCATCTATACCTTTCAAAATTAGCTGATGAATATTTTTTATATTCCATTCAGTAATCGGCTTATTATCTTTTACTAAATCTTCTAAATATAAAATTGCTTTTTCATGATTTATTGCTTCTAAATGCTCTTTTACTGATTTTCCGCCAACTGTTATGCCTTCTAATACAACCTGAGTTTCTCTTAATGTTAAAGTGTTTCCCTCTATACCATTGCTATTATATGTCCATTCGAGATTAATAGTCTCTCTTAATGATTGCAGAGTTTCTTTTGAAATTGGTCTTTTGCTATCTAATTTTTTCTTTAATTTATCAACTTCATCAAAATAATTGTTATCTATATCAATTTTAAAATCTATATTATCTGGTTTTATATTTCTCTTATCTAGTGGCTTTTCCTCATCAATAGGAATATTCCAATTGCCACCTATTTTAAAAGCACCTTCTATTCTTCCTTCTGATAATAATTGCCTTACTCTTCTCTCACTAATATTCCATTTTTTTACCGCATCACTAGTAGTCATATATTCCATTTTTGTTACCTCCTTTTTACAAGTTATGTAAAAAATTTTTTATTTCTGTAGCAAATACAATTATACCGAATACGGTAGTATTTGTCAATACAATTATACCGAATTCGGTAGTATATTATTTAGCAGAATTTAACACATAAATTGCAATATTTAGGTATGATGCAAATAATATCCAAATTAAATAAGGAATTTGCAATATTCCAGCAACTTTATTCTTTTTGTAAAATAATACAATCATGTAAATTACCAACAAATCCAATACTAAAATCCATATAAATGAAAATAATCTCCATTTTAATGAAAAGAAAAAAATTGACCAGAGTGCATTTACTGCAAGTTGCACGTAATATACTACTGAAATTTTTGGGCTGACTAGTTTTTTACTTTTTAAAATTCCATATGAAATTCCCATTAAAACATATAAAATTGGCCAAATTATAGAAAATAATAATCCCGGTGGTGTAAGTGGTGGCTTATTTAAAGAGCCATAATCAATAACAGGCCTTATAATTAGCCCAACAATGCCACCAACAATTACAGGAATTAGAATTGATTTAACATATATTTTAAAATTACTCATGCATAAACCTCCTATAAAATTATATGATGAATAATTTAGAAATAGAACATGGTTTACACTATTATTCATACGTATTTTGCACTTTGTTACAGCTAATAGCACACTTTTCTTGCTTGTAATAAAAGCAGCCTTAATATCTAATAATAAATAATTATAATCCAACACTTGCTACGAATGCTATTATAAAAAATAGTAAACTAAAACATTGAAAAATTAAATTTAGTATAGTACAATTTAATTAAAGTAAGGAAAGTTAACCTTGGAGGAAGAAAAATGGAAAGTTCATTAGAAGAAGTATTTAATGCTTTTATGGGGGGATATTGGGGCCCATCATATTATTTCTATATAAATAAAGTGAAAGATGGATATCAATTTAGGTATGGATATGATAAAGATGGACGTATTATTAATAATACCATAATTGGAATAAATTTATATAAATCATTTCATGATGAAGAATATTATGATTCATTTATAAGTAAATTACTAGAGTTGACGCATGAATGGAAAGAGGAATATTATGATAGTGATATAATGGATGGAATGCAATGGGATATTCATTTTTGGCAGCTAAATAAAACATATGCTGGGTCAAATAATTTTCCTCAAAATTATAAAGAAGTAATGGATTATGTGAAAGAATCTTTTAATGTAAGACTAGATGTTGAAAGCATAAAAAATGTTTTTCCCAAAGTAAACGATGATGGTGTAATAGATTTATTTCCTGAAACAAAAAATGATTTTCCAACAGTAGAATATGACTTTTCGACAATAGAAGAATATATCACTAAACAGTTAGAAGAGATAGGTAAAATGGAAGAACCAAATCACGAAGAAAAAACAAAGAGATAGGAACTTTAGATAATCTTTTTAAAAAATAAAATACTATAGAAAAATTGGAGGAACAGATGGATAATAAAGTATTAAATAAGCAAATTCCTATAAAGACAATAGTGGATATTGCAAATTATTTTGAGGAATACAAAGAAAGATACTCAGATTTATTTCAAAAAGACCAAGAAAAAAATGAAAAATTGAATTTTGCAGATAAAAATTATGAATATCGAAGTGCTGATGTATCTTTAATGTATACAATACGATTACGTAACGGAAAAAATATGAAGGAATCAAATTATAACTGGTTTATAGTACAATTAGGACAGCCAAGTATTATTGAAGAAGTTATAATTGATTTAAGAATTTCATATTTTGGAAAAATTGAAAAAGACAATACTAATGACCAATATAATAGCATAAATGTTTCAGTAGATTTCAGAAATGCAGGAATGAATTTGAATTTTTCAGATGTTTATGTTGAAGCTAACAGCACAAACCAAGAACGTGCAGCAAATAATATTTATTATACAGTAATAAATATTCTAGAAAATAATAAAGATAGATTTGACAAAACAATAAAAAATAGAAAAATAAGAATACAATCATTTTGTATAGCTGTTGGAATTATTTTATCATATATTGTATATTTTATATTAAAAATTAATGTAAATAAACTTCCAATAGACATAAATCAGTACTTAACAAATAAATATATTATTATTTTCGGGCAATGGTTTTTAGCAATCTTATTAGGAAATATTTCTTCATATTGGTATATTGTGTCAATATATAAACCTTTATTACCAGAAGCAAAATATACAAAATACAATTATTCAACATCAAAAGCTGTTTATACAGATGATGTCGATGACTATACTAATCATTGTGAAGTCCACTTCGGAAAATTTTGGGACGCTGAAAAAAGAAGAAATAAAATAGAAAAAATATTTAAAATAACAAGAATCATTGTTTTAATTCAACTATTAATTAGTACAATTTTATTTTTTGTATTAAAATAAGAAATGTAAAAGTTACTTAACTGCAAAAAATGTAAAATGGTATTAATAATTTATACCATTATATACAAGGTAACTTTAATGGATAAAATTGTTATTGGGCTATTTTATCGCACACCCATTATTCTATATTTTTGAAGATAAGATTAAGCTCTCCTTTTGCGTAGCCTTTAAGCAACGGTCAGAAACGCTATACCAAAATTTTTAAAAATATAGAAAATGGGGTTTATAAATATAGTAATTAATTTTTTTATATTCCTTCATAGCCATCATTAAAAGGTTCTCTATAGTCTCTCATCTGTGTAGTTATATTTTTAAGTCTTTCTAAATATGTTTTTGAATTACGTAGATACGAAACATCTTCATAGCCAAAATTTGCATATGATGCACGCTTTAGTAATCCCATATATTGTACTTCTTTAATAAAAGCTGCCATTTGTCCATCTCTTGAGTATTCGTTTAATACAGTATTAAAGAAATTTGGTGAGAGTGCCCTTTCAGATAATATATTTAATGCTATTACATCATCATGTTCTTTTCCTATACCTCTTAATGTTTTTGCAAACATTGTTGCAGGTTCTTGTAATTCACCATAATAATCAAAATTTGATTTATATTCTTCAGAATTGAACATTCTACCATTCCTATAATATGTTAATCTTGGTCTACTCTTTCCAGAAATTTCGTAAGCAAAATTTTCTGCTCTATTTTGCGTTGTTGCTTCATCTAGCATAGAAAATCCATCATAGATTAATTGTGCATGTTCTTGTTTTAAGCTACCTTGCCTAATTTGTTGATTAACATATTCCACAACCTTATTCATCCATGCATTATTTACAATATGTCCTAATTCATGAGCCATATACAGTCTAATTCTTTCTTCTCCTGTTAAATATTTGCTAGCAGATAAATTGGGATTTATATAAATAATCTTGTTTTGTGCTTGTGTTTCCCCATATATTTCTCTGTTATTATCTGGTAAAACTGAAATTGTTCGTAGATTATTCATAATAGCATTGAGAACATGGTTAAAAGTTGCTGGAGATTTTTTATAATTATAATATAAATACTCTTCTAAATTTTGTATACAGCCTGCAAGTGCACCAGCATCATGCTCTCCATTTCTTACTTGACCGTTACTAATTTGTTGTTGAAAATTAGTCATGCTATTGTTTATTAATACTTCTATATAAGCGGACATAATGTTATTGTATTGTTTAAAATCATATTCTAATTTATACATAATAGTCCTCCTTTAGTAAATTTAATACTATTATTTTAACATGTTTTACATAATATTTCAAATTGTAGTTCACTAACATTAATGGATAAAATTTTTACATATTTATTTTTTTTCGATAAAGTTGTCCATTTCATGGTAAAATTATTGGATTTTAAATATTATGGTAATAATAACTTCGCCCAATAGGGACGCCCCTTTTTGGGCGAAATTTTGTGCAATACAATTCGGGGACAGAAAAAATGTGTAATTTAAGCTTTAATACAAAATATTGTGAAATTTCTTCCTTGTCTCCAAACCGTTTTTTAGTATCGCCCAAAAAGGGACGTCCCCAATGGGCGAAATAATAATTTATCCCCAAACTCTTGTATTTTCCGCCAAAATAATATAAAATAACTTTGATATTTTTTAATATAAATAAAAATAATAGAAGAATTAAAAAAATATAATAAAAATATATCACAAGATGTAAAACACTTTTTTAAATTTTTGCCTAAAAACGACAAACAAATTACAAGGCTTGTACTAAAATACTAGCATAAAGTTAAAGGTACAAAAGTTAAAAAGGTAAGAGGTGGTAAAGATGTTTCAAAATATATCAAAAAACACAGAAGAAGTTTTTGATGACGAGGTTGATTTTGCTACGCAAAGCAAAAATGAAAAGATAATTGGAATATTAAAGCAAAATTTTAGTATTCCAAACATCATTATTTATGCCATAGCATTTATGATGTCTTTGCTAGGAGGGCAGAATAGCCCAGTATTTACAAGCGGTGCACCATTTGGTTATGCCATTACGGCAGCTAGTTTTGGAGCAGGTGTTCCAGCGCTAATTGTGTGCTTAGTAACATTAGTTGGAACAGCAATAAAGTTTGGTGGAAGTGGTCTTTTATTTTACATATTAACGCTCCTAATATTTGTAGCATTAGTGCTAATAAAAAGACCAATCGAGCAAGAAGATAGCAATGAAAAATTAAAAGTTGGTATGCAAATGACTGTTGCAGTATTCACTGTTCAAATGATTAAACTTTTATTTAAAGGCTTCCTAGTTTATGATTTATTGTATACTTTAATGATAACAATCACTACGGCAATTTTATATAAAGTTTTTGTAAATTCATTAATTGTATTCAAAGAGATAAAAATAAAAAAAGTATTTTCAATAGAAGAGGTAATGGGAGCAAGTTTAATGCTTGCATTAGCCGTAAATTGTTTAGGAAACTTTAGTATATTTGGTTTCTCAATTAGAAATATATTGTGTATTCTAATAGTACTAGTAATGGGCTGGAAGAATGGAGTACTAGTGGGCGGGACTACTGGAATAACAATAGGAACGGTAGTCGGAATATTATCAGGCCAACAACCTGTAATGCTAGCTGCATATGCGATATCTGGAATGATTGCAGGGCTATTAAATAGACTTGGCAGAGTAGGGGTTATAGTTGGATTTATAATAGGAAATGTAGTATTATCATATGTTGCAAATGGAAACACAGTAGAGGTAATAAAATTTCAAGAGATATTAATTGCCGCTCTTGGACTTCTTGCAATTCCAAAATCATATAAAATCGAAATAAGTGATTTAGTTGGAAATACTAAGATGCTTCCAGAAACAACTACAAGAACTTTAGAAGAAAATAAAGAGACTATAAATAAGCTTACAAATATGTCTAATACAATTTCAGCAATGGCAAGAGAGTATGAAAATGCTGCTGCTACAATTGTTACAGACGAAGAGCTAGAAAAGCAAGAAAAGGCTAACCAAGAACTATTTGAAGATGAATTATATAACAATTTGGAAGGCAAAGAAGAAAATCTATTATATGAAGACATCTATAACAATAACGAAAATATTTTAGATGAAATTTTCAAGCAACTTATGGCAAGAGAAGTTATTACAAGAAAAGATATAGTAAAAATATTTGCAAGCCATAACAATTATATAATGGGATTTAGTGCAGATTCTAAGGAAGATGACTATGTTGCACAAAATGATATTGATGAAATTGTAAGAGCCATAAATTCTGCATATAGAGTTAGCAAGTTAAACTTTATATGGAAAAAGAAATTAGACGAGAACAAAAAAACAATGTCAAGTCAATTAAATGGAGTTTCTGAAGCATTATCAAACTTGGCAAATCAAATTACAAAAGATGAAGATGATATATACAAAACTCAAAAAGAGCAAGTAAAAAAATTGCTAGAGGAAAAAGAAATAGAATTAAAAGACATTACTGTGAAACAAGAAGATAGTAGTAGATACATAATAACGTTATACACAGGTGTGTGCGATTCTGTGGATGGAAAAGAGTGTGGAGTTAAAAAAATTGCACGAATTTTAGCAAAAGTATTTAACGAAAAAATGGTTTTACAAAAACAGAAATGTGGGCTAAGAGCAAACGACAATACTTGTATGTACACATTTACATCAGAAGATGAATTTACAATGCAAGTAGGACTTGCAAAAGCCAAGAAGTTTGACTCTATAATATCTGGTGATACAACCTTGCAAACAAGGCTAGAAGATGGCAAATATTTGCTTGCAATAAGCGATGGAATGGGCTCTGGACCAGATGCGAGAAAGAGTAGCAAAATTGCAATAAAAACACTAGAAAGACTGCTACAATCTGGCTTCAACAACGATACAGCTCTAAAGTTAGTAAACACAACAATATCTGCAAATACAGACGAGGATATGTATGCAACGCTGGATGTAAGCATACTAGACTTGTATAAAGGCAATATGAAATTTATAAAAAATGGAGCTTGCCCAACATTTGTAAAAAGAGGAGGAAATGTAGAAACACTAAAATCAGTTTCGTTACCAACAGGAATACTAAACAATATAGATTTAGTAGAATATAACTACGACCTTCAAGACGGAGATATAGTTGTAATGTGCAGTGATGGAATACTAGAATCCAACAAAGAATACATAAGCAAGGACTTATGGATGCAAGAAATATTGGAAGAAATAGAAACAGATGATGCACAGAGAATGGCAGATTTAATATTAAAAGAAGCCATAGACAATGACTTTGGAAAAGAAAAAGATGACATGACTGTAATGGTTTATAAAATACATAAAAAGAATATATAAAATAAAAGATTCATGCTTTAATACAAAGTGTGAATCTTTTTTGAATATCTAATAAATATGTTGAAAAATGCCAGAATATGGCGTTCTATTCTTACAATAAAAAGTTGACTACTACACTGAACTTGTGATATAATTTCAGTGTGGGGGAATATTATGAAGGACTATGAAAAAATAAAAGAATTTGTAAATGAAAAAGATAATGCAATAACAGTAAATGATTTTAAAGATGCAAAAATTAAATTTTATTATATAAATAAATTGATGGAGGACAATTATATTTATAAAGTAAGAAAAGGCTTATATGCCAAAATAAATAGCTTTGAAGACGAATATTTTACAATTCAAAGTAGATATAAAAAAGCTATATTTTCATATAATACGGCGTTGTTTTTCTTAAATCAAACAGAGGTAACACCTAATATGATAGATATAACTATACCGAATGAGTATAATGTAAGTACGATAGATAGAGAAAAAATAAGAATACATTATACAAGTAGAGAAAATATAGAACTAGGAGCTATAGAGTTGAAATCTCCATTCGGGAATAATGTCAAAACATACAACCTAGAAAGAACAATTTGCGATATTGTAAAAAACGAAAATAAGTGTGGGTTAGATTTAGAACAAAAAAATAAAGTGATAAGAAATGCTTTTTCTAATAAAGAAATTGATAAAAGCATGATTATTGAATATGCAAAAAGATTAAAGTGTGAAAAGAAAATTAGAATGATAATGGAGGTATTTATTTGATAAAAAATATTCAATCATTAATGGATAAATCTAAAAATTTTGCAAAGCTAAATGGATTATCTGTTCAGGAAGTACTGCAAAATTATATGTTTGAAAGATTTCTAGAACGACTATCAAAGTCAGAGTATAAAGAAAAATTTATTATTAAAGGTCGGTTTTCTACTGTCAGCGATTATGGGGATTAACATGAGAACAACAATGGATATAGATGCAAATATTACAGGTATGAACTTTGAAAAAGACGAAATAAATGAAATGATAGATGATATTTTATCTATTAAAATTGATGATAATGTAATCTTTGAAGTAGAAAAAAATGTACCAATAAAAGAAGATAATGAATATGGAGGATATAGGTTTAAATTGATTGCAAAATTAAGCAATTTAAAAATTCCATTTTCAATAGATATATCGACAGGAGATTTAATTACACCGAGAGCTGTAGAATATAAGTATAAAACGATACTTGAAAATAATCAAATAAGCTTGTATACATATAATTATGAAACAATAATTGCTGAAAAATTTGAAACTGTGTTAAAGAGAAATATTTCTAACAGTAGAATGAAAGACTATTATGATTTATATTATTTTGTAACATACAAATGGAATGATATTGATAAAGCGACACTTGAGGTGGCTGTTGATACAACTTTTAAACATAGAAAATCAAAGAAATATTTAGATAAATATAAAGAAATAATTTTAAATCTTTCTAATGACATAAATTTGTTAGAAAGGTGGAACAAATACAGAAAAGAGCATACGTATGCGAAAGAAGTAGAATTTGAGGATACAATAAAAGCGATAGAAAAAATTCATAAAATACTATAAATAAAGTTCAAGTAAATAAATTTTTTAATGTAATACAACTAATGACTCAAATTTTAGTTTTTAACATGAAGTTAAGAAGGAGTAATTAGTTGTATTTTTATAAAAAGTTAATAATTCAATATTAAAACCAAAGAAATCTCCTCTTTTATATTGTAATTCCACCATATTTTGTGATATATTATACTTGCAAAAATTATATAAATTAGAGAGGACATTTATGAGTAGAGGAAAAAGATATAATGGATCTGAACATAAGCTAAATATAAAAAAAGTTATTGCTGTTATAATAGCATTTTTAGTAATAATAATGTTTGTAGCAGTTTTCATAAAATTAATGCAACCAAAAGCTGAAACAACCGAGAAGAAAGTTGCAATGGCATACTATTCTGCATTTACAAACAATAAATGGGGCATAATTGATTCATCTGGAAACACAGTAATCACACCAAGTTATGATGAAATGGTTGTTGTTCCAAACAAGGACAAGGCTGTATTTATAGTAACATATGATGTAGATTATACGAATGGAACATACAAAACAAAGGCAGTAAATGAAAAAAACGAGCAACTATTTAGCACATACGACCAGGTTGAAGCAATTCAAAATTATGATCAGCAAAATAATATCTGGTATGAAAAAAGTTGTTTAAGAGTAAAAAAAGATAATAAATATGGATTGATTGACCTTTCAGGGAAAGTACTTCTAGACTGTAATTACGAGAGCATAGAGCCACTTATAGGAATTAGCAATAGTTTAATTACAACGAAAGATGGCAAGAAAGGGCTGGTAAGCTCGACAGGTTCTGTAATAATAGATAACGAATATGCAGATATCAAATCATTAACAAACGAATATGAAAATGGATATATTGTAAAAAATTCAGAAGGAAAACTTGGAGTAATTGGAACAAGTAAAAAAATATTACTTCCAATCGAATATGATGAAATTAAGAATGTATATGCCGAAAGCACTTATATAGCAAAACAAAGTGGTTCTTGGAAGATTGTAAATGTAAAAGATAATACATCAACCGACTTAAACTATGATGATGTGAAATCAATGGATAGTAGCAACATGGTAGTTGTAAAAGGTGGAAAATATGGAATTGCAACATTAGCAGGAGAAGAAAAAGTTACACCACAATTTGATTCTTTGAAAAACATTTATCAAAATTATTACATTGCTCAAAAAGACGGAAAACAAGGTGTGATAGATTCTGATAATAACGTAAAAATTGATTACAATTACAAATCTATAACATATGTAAAAACAGCAAATATCATAGAAGCTGAATCTGAAAAAGTTGAAACAGATTTATATGATAAAAATTTTAACTTGAAATTATCTGGAATAGTATCTGAAATTAACACAGATCAAGGCTACATGAAAGTCAGAATAAATTCAGATTATAAATATTATAATTTTAAATTTGAAGAAAAGAAAAATACAGAAATTTTAACAAACAATACATTATTCTTGGCAAAGAAAGATGGAAAATACGGTTATGTAGACAAAAATAATGTTGTAGTTGTAAACTATATTTACGATGATGCAACAGAGCAAAATAATTCTGGATATGTGGCAGTAAAAAAAGATGGAAAATGGGGAGCAATTAATTCAAAAGGCGAAACAACGGTAGCCCCAACACTTACACTAGAAAATAATCCAGTAATAGACTTTATTGGAACATGGCACTTGGCAGAAGATGCTAATGCAAATTATTATACGAAATAAAAAGTTGAAAAATTAAAATTTTGGCAATGTCAAGTTTATTTAAAATGCAATTACAAAACATGTAAAGTTGCCTTTTAAATGTATTTACACTGCCAAAATTTAGCGTTTTCAGTTAGAAGAACTTAAAAAGGAGAAATACAAATGGAACTAAAGACTAAGTATCAATACACATATTTTATATACCCATATATAATAAAACAGAAAAATTTAAACAGGTACTTTCTAAGCTTGTTAAAAAATCCAAGCTTTGAGATGAAAACTTTCGACAAGGAAAAAGACGAAGATTTATATTCATATTTCTTGCCAAAGGTTAGAAATACAATGTTTTGGACTATGGGGTTGAACAGAAGTAAACTTACAAAGTTCTATGATTTAGACGTAGCAACTCAAGCCACACTCTTAACAGAATACCCATGTACGATGTTTGAATATTCGTTAAATGAAGATATACAAGGCAAAGCTGGAAAAAGAGACGGAATATTTTTTGATATAACCAATATAACACTAGTTTGTTTTAATACTGGCATATGCTTTATGCTTATGAAAACAATGCTAGAAGGTGAAAACAGCCTTGCCAACATATGTAATTTCAATTATAAATTTAGAGACATAAAATCTGAAGCTTATGATTATAGAGGGTATGAAAATATAAAAATTCAAACAGACAGATTTAACACTATAAAAGAAATTACAGATTTAATTACAGAAATTACAGGCGAAAATAAAGAAGCTGCAAAAATGAATATAGATACAAACAGATTTATTACATATTCATATGCTTGTATAGGGCAAGAAGACTGGAATGATAATACAAATATAGAATTATTGCAAAAAGAATTTTATAAATTTGTAAATGTCGAAAAGGCAGACTATATAGTTGATAGTTGTAATGAAAGCCTTGCTAATAAAGTTGGAATTGTAGAAAAATCTAAAAACGAAATCTATGGCTGTAGTAATGTTGGAACGGTTTTATTAACATCAGATATAAATTTAGAAAATTGTACTAAAAGACAAAGTGAATTCGAAAGACAATATTTATATCAGTACATATATAATTTGTACAAAAAAATAAGCTTGAAAAAATTAAACTATGATTTTGAAAAAAAATCGAAAAGTGCAAAAGAAGAATTCATAAAATTTGCACAAACAACATGGATAGAAGAAATTACAAACGACAATTTGGGCAGTTTGTTACAAAATGAATGGACAAAAACACTAAAAATGGATGCAATTTTTAAGCAAGTAAAAAACAAATACGATTTATTATATAAAAACTTAAACATAGAGAAAACAGCTAGCACAAATAAAATAATTGTAGCAATACTTGCAATATTGCTAATTATGAATATAATTAGTATTTTTAAAATATTTTAAAAATGAAAAATCACAATTGTGGCTATTTTAAATTTCATTCAAAATGATTATATAATATATATGAAAGTCCACTAAATTTACTTGACAATGTTTAACTTTTTTCAAGTAAAATAGCACTCTATGAAAAGGAGAAAAATAAACATGCAGATAAAATCTGGAATAGATATAATTGAAGTTGAAAGAATAAAAAGTTCTATAGACGAAATGGGAGATAATTTTCTGAATAGGGTTTATACAGAAAATGAAATACAATACTGTGAAAGTAAGAAAAAAAACAAATATCAGAGTTATGCTGCAAGGTTTGCCGTAAAAGAGGCTGCCTTTAAGTCTATATCAACACTTATAAAAGATAAATATTCTATATCATGGAAAAACATAGAGACTACAAATGATGAAAATGGAAGACCAAGTGTGAAATTTATTTCACTAACAAAAGAGGTTGAAAAAGAACTTGCAAAAATAGAAAGTATAGATGTGAGCATATCACATTTAGAAAAATATGCGGTTGCAACTGTAAATATTCTGTTTTAATGAGAATGCTGAAAAATAATTATAAATTTGTCTAGAGTTAGGTGTGTCTACAATGTTGAAAAATATAAAAGATTTGTGTCCATGCTTTGTAAATAATGCCTATTTTGATAGAATTTAATTATTTTAGCAAGTTTTGAGTGGAAGGAAGATTAAAAGTGGAGTTTTTTGATTCACATGCTCATTATGATGATGAGAAATTTAATGAAGATAGAGAAGAAATAATCGAAAAAATTTATAGTGCAGACATTACAAAATTTATTAGTGCAGGGTATAGTCTAGAATCTTCTAAAAAAGGGATAGAACTCACTGAAAAATACGATTATATTTATACAACATCTGGAATTTCTCCAAATGATGTTAAAGAAAGTATCGAAAAAACGCAAAAAGATATAGATGAGTTAAAAAAACTAATAATAGAGTATAAGAGAGGAAAGAAAGAAAAAGATAAGCTAGTTGGAATTGGTGAAATTGGTCTAGATTATTACTGGAATAAAGAGAACAAAGAAGTTCAAAAGTATGCATTCATAGAGCAAATAAAACTTGCAAATGAGATGAATTTGCCAATAGCAATTCATACTAGAGAAGCTGTAATGGATACACTAGAAATACTAAAACAAAATCCAGTAAATAAAAAAGGTGTATTCCATTGTTGCCCATTTAATAGAGAACTAGTAAAAGAAGCCTTAAAACTGAGTTTTTATATATCAATAGCCGGACCTGTAACATTTAAAAATTCAAAAAATGCACCAGAAATAATAGACATGATACCGATTGACAGAATGTTAATAGAAACAGATAGCCCATATCTAGCACCAGAACCTGTAAGAGGTACTAGAAATGATTCGAGAAATGTAAAATATACAGCACAAAAAATTGCAGAATTAAAAGGACTTACACTAGAAGAAGTTGCAAAAGCAACATATAGAAATGCAGAAAAATTATATAACATTGAAGAATAATACAATAAAAATACCTTATTGATAAATAAATTCAATAAGGTGTTTTTACATTAGTATTATTTTCCAAAATCTACTTTTACATTTTTACGAGCTTCTGCATTGTCTACTTCGAATAAAGCTTCAGGTTTAAATCCAAATAAGCCAGCAGCAATATTTGAAGGGAAAACTTCTAATTGTGTGTTATATTTTGTAACAGTATCATTGTAAAATTGTCTTGAATAAGAAAGTTTATCTTCTGTTTTAGATAATTCATCTTGTAAATTCATGAAATTTGTATTGGCTTTCAAATCTGGATAATTTTCAGAAAGAGCCATAATTGTTTTTAATGTACTTGAAAGAGAACTATCAATACTTGCTTTATCTTCAACTGTTTTAGCATTTGTCCACGAAGAACGTAAGCTTGTAACTTTTTCTAAAACATCTGACTCATGTGCCATGTAGCCTTTTACTGTTTCAACAAGATTTGGGATTAAATCAAATCTTCTTTGAAGTTGTACATCAATCTGGCTCCAAGCATTTTTTACTCTTTGTCTTGCTACCACCAAATTGTTGCGCATAACAATTAATGCAATAACAATAGCAACCAAAACAACAATTATAATTAGTACTACCATAGTGATTACCTCCTATAATAAATTTGATTATACTATATCATATATAAAATATGTTTACAACAAAAAAATATTAAAAAAGTAGTAATATTTTTTCAAAGTCGGTCATATTATATAATAGGACAATCTGGTAAAATTGGACAAAATTTCCAATGGTTGAGCCTGTAAGAATAGCACGGATAGCGCCAAATTTGACATGTTAAGAAAAAAATGGTATAATAAAGACGTTGTTTCAAAAGGAGGAACTAAAAATATATGAAGAAAGCAAAAAAAGCAGAAAATCCAATACGAAAAATAATTGGTATTTGCTTAATACTACTATTCGTAATGGGCGTTGGAGTTATGGCGTCAAATGCTAAACTTTACAACGTTAAAATAATTCTTTCAAATGGTTATATAATGAATGTAACAACATCTAAAACAAAAGTATCAGAAATATTAGATGAAAACCACATAATATTATTACCAGAGGAAAGTGTTATACCAAATGAAGATAGTGAATTATCAGACAATAAAACAATAAAAATATCTAAAGATGAACAACAAACAGTTGAAGTTGCTGAAAATGCAGAAACATCAGAGAATGTTACAGTAGAAACTTTATTAAAATCTTACGATTCAATCGTAGAAAAATTAGAAACAGTACAAGTAACAATTCCATACGAAACAATTACAAAAGATGTTTCAAACAATGACTCAAATAAAAGAGAAACCGTTGTACAAAAAGGTAAAGACGGACTAAAAGAAGTAACTTACAAAGTAAAATATCAAAATGATGTTGAAATTGAAAGAACAGAAATTTCTTCTAACATAATAGAAGAACCAGTTGACAAAATTATAGAAATTAGAAAAACTATAACAAACAGAAGCACAAGAAGCTCATCAGTTTCTTATAGTAATGGTGTATGGACATATTCAAGTGAGGAATTCGACTTATTATGTGCCATAACAGCACAAGAATGTAGTTCAAGCTACCAGGGTGCTTTAGCTGTTATAACAACAGCATGTAACAGAGCAGAGAGCTCAAGATGGGCAAAAAATGGTTCAGATCCATTAAGCCAATACAAGGCTCCGGGACAGTTCTGTTATTCAATAGATAGTTATTGGAAAAGGAGATTAAACGGTAACTATTCATCTGTAGTTGCACAAGCAGTTACAGACGCATTAAAAGGAAAAAGAAACCACAATTACTTATCATTTAGATCAGCAGGATATGCTTCAGGTGAGTACATTGGCGGAAACGTATATTTCAATGCAAAATAATCAATTGCGCTTAGGATAAGAAAACTTATTTTAAGCGCAATTATTGTATTCGGCTTGCTATTTGAACTTACATATAGTAAAATGTAGCTAGTTGAAAAATAATTAGAATTTTGTCTACGTTAAATCTTGTCTAAAACGTGGTTACATATACAAAGTATACGTCCTTGCCTTTTAGATTTCGTTTTCTTGTCAAAATTTAATTCTTTTCCAACTTTGAGTTTTGAGGAGGATAAAACATGAAGTTAATATCTTGGAACGTAAATGGATTAAGAGCAGTTATGAATAAAGGGTTTAACGACTTTTTTGAAAGCATAGATGCGGATATATTTTGTATTCAAGAAACAAAATTACAAGAAGGTCAAATTGATTATAAGCCAGATGGATATTTCGCATATTGGAATAGCGCTGTGAAAAAAGGTTATTCTGGTACAGCAGTATTCTCTAAAATAAAGCCTAAAAAAGTAACTTATGGAATTAATATAGAAGAACATGACCAAGAAGGACGTGTGATAACATTAGAATTTGAAAAATTTTATCTTGTAAATTGTTATACTCCAAATTCACAAAGAGAGCTCACAAGATTAGAATATAGAATGAAATGGGAAAATGATTTTAGAGAATATTTAAAAGAATTAAACACAAAAAAACCAGTAATTTTATGTGGAGATTTGAATGTTGCACATAACGAAATAGATTTAAAAAATCCAACGTCCAATAGACATAATGCGGGATTTACAGATGAAGAAAGAGGGCAGATGACAAATCTTTTAAATGCAGGTTTTGTGGATTCATTTAGATATTTGTATCCAGACAAAGCAGGAGTTTATTCATGGTGGTCATACATGTTCCATGCCAGAGAAAACAATGCAGGCTGGAGAATAGACTATTTTATAACATCAGCTTCAATAAAAGAAAAAATACAAGACAGCAAAATACATACAGAAGTATTTGGAAGCGACCATTGTCCGGTTGAACTAGATATAGAACTATAATAAAGTTAAGAAAGGGTACATCAATATGAAAAAAGAAAAGAACGATATAAAGCTATGGTTATTCTGGTTTTCACTTGCAGTAGCAATAATAGCAGCCTATAATATATTAGGAAATTTAGCAGGAGTGGCTCAAATAATAGGAAATATACTTGGAGCAATAATGCCATTTTGTATAGGATTATTAATAGCATATATATTATACATGCCATGTAGAAGCATAGAAACATTATTTAAAAAATCGAAGAAAAAAAGCTTCGTAAACAAACATGCAAGAGGATTAAGTATATTAACAACATACATAATTGCACTTATAGTAATTGTAATAATTTTAAACGTAATAATTCCAATTGTAGTACAAAGTTTGTCAGACTTATTTACAAACCTACCGGGCTACTACAATAGCGTTACAGAAAAAATAAACGAACTTCCAGAAGATAACATACTAAGAAGCGAAAAAGCCACTGAAATAATAAATAACATAAAAAATATTGATTTTACAGCATTATTCAATATGGAAAGAATTCAGCAATATATTAAAAGCTTCATAAGTGCTATGGAGACAATACTAGATGCATTCATAGCAGTAATAGTTTCCGTATACATATTAGCACAGAGAAACGCAATAATAAGATTCTTATCTAAATTTACAAAAGCAGTTGCTTCAAAAAATGCATATGAAAAAATAAAAAAATATTTCATGAAATCAAACAGTGTATTCTTCAAATTCCTAACAAGCCAGGTACTAGATGCAATATTAGTAGGAGTATTAGTATCGGTTGCATTATCAATACTACAAGTAAAATATGCAGTACTGTTAGGCTTTATGATAGGACTATTTAACCTAATACCATACTTTGGAGCGATAGTAGCAGTTGTAATTGCAATACTAATTACGGTATTAACAGGCGGAATTGGAAAAGCCTTATTAATGACGGTAGTTGTAGTAATACTACAGCAAATAGATGCAAACATAATAAATCCTAAAATAGTAGGAGACTCACTAGAAATTAGCCAATTACTTGTAATATTTGCGGTAACACTTGGAGGAGCATACTTTGGAGTAATTGGAATGTTCTTAGCAGTACCAGTAGCAACAGTAATTAAATTAGTAATAGAAGACTTCATAGAAGAAAGAGAAAAAAGCAAAGGAATATAAACAAAAGGATATGTGTAGAAATGCACATATTTTTTATTTTGCGTTGAATGTTATTACCTAATATGTTATAATACATCAAACCATTATGGTAAAGGTTGGGTGAGGTTAAGATGATTTATTTTGGAAAATATTTAAAAGACTACTTAGAATATAGCAATATATCACAAACAGAATTTGCAATGAGAATGGGAATTACACAAAAACATATGAACGAAATATTAAATGGAAAAACAAATATAACTTTAGAAATGGCTGCAAACATAGAGAGATTGACTGGAATAAAATCAAGTTTCATTATAAGTGTGGAAAATTCGCGTATACTTAAAGAAAGTATTCTAAAAGAATATGGCAATTTACAACATATTAAAGAAGAAATAATAAAAAAATATTATATTAATGAACTGAAAAAAAGAAAATGGATAAAATTTAAGGACGAGACAGACGAATTACAAATATGTATAGACTTATTAGATTTTTTAAAGATAAAAGACTTTGAAGTAGTACCAAAATTGGAAGAACAAGTATTATTTAAAAAATTAGGAAATGATTTTAATAAGATTGCATTATGGATTGCCCGTTGTGATGAAATAATAAAAGAGCAAGATGTAAATGAATACAACAGCTATAATCTAATGTTTTTAATAAAAGATTTAAAAGAATTAGCATATAAAGAAGGATTTGAATTAGAAAAAATAAAAGAACTATTAAATAAATATGGAATATATTTTGTGTGTGAAAAGGCTCTCCCAGGAACAAAAATAAGAGGGTGTTTTAAAGTTAAAGGAAAACAACCAGCGGTGTATGTTACGGATAATTATGCGGGAAAGGATTCATTTTTCTTCGAACTATTCCATGAATTAGGACATTGTAAATCAGATTATAATGAAGGAAAAAACAAAATTATTATAGACGGAAATGAGAAAAAAGAAGAGAAAGCAGATAAATTTGCATTAGAAGTAATGATTCCGGAAAATGTTTGGAACGAAATTATTAATGGAAAGATAGAGAAAAATAAATTAGAAAAAATATCTCAAACAGAAAAAATTCCAATGAGTTTTATAGTTGGAAGATTGGCTAAGAAAGATTTAATTACTTATAGGAGCCGTTTATACCAAGATAACTACCAAAAATAAAGAATTGACAACCAATATATTAGAGTATATAATGCAAATTGTATGACAATTAGATGATAGGGAGGAAAAATTTTTCTTCCACATTATTATAATTAAAGGAGAGACTAAGTATGAAAACTTTTGCATTAGTTCATCGGAATGTTTGTTTGAATGTTATTTGTGATGATGAGTTTGAGAATGTAATTAAGGAACATTTTTGTAAGAGTACAAAGCTTATTTTTGAAAATTCAAAATCACCCACTTATACTTTATGCGTAACTGCTCAAATAAGAACGATTGATGGTATTTATCATAAGATGGTGGATAAATGGTTTAATTATTCAACACTAGATTGCTGGATTGATAATAGTAAAAGAATTTGTTATATATCTAATTTTAAAGCTGATTGTATAGCAAATAGAAATTTAACTATTCAGTATTTTACAAGTAATCTTTTTAATAGATTACTTGTAATGAATGGGTATGTTGGTATTCATTCTTCCTGTGTGGAAAAAGATGGTGATGGAGTAATGTTTGTGGGCTCACGGTTGGCTGGAAAAACAACATGCATGCTGGATTTGTTAAATAATGGTTTCAATTTTGTGAATAATGATACTGCAGCTATTAAGTATATAGAAAGCGAACATCAAATTGAAGCACTTGGAATCATCAAAAATGTTTTTATTAGAATGAATAAGAGCTTTGCTACTCAAATTCAAAATCAAAAATATTTGGAGATTGCAGAACGACAAGGTGTTCAATACTCTGATAGAGTATCGCTAGAGGAAAATCGTATTATTCTTACACCACTAGAACTGGCAGAGCTGAATCATTGCAAATTTATCCCGTCTGTAAAAATTAAAATTGTGATTATTCCACAATATAATCCTAGATTGAATAGTATTAGATTTTCATTGCAAGCTTCTAAGACTTATGCTCAATTTTTTATTTCTCAGAGTTTACCACTTGTTCATGATACTACAGCTTTTTTGACAGATATTGCTGTAGATGATTTGGGATTCTATCAACCCCAAAATGGTGTTGAATATTTATCCTCTTTACCATGTTATGTATGCGAGTATAATGAGAGAAATATAGAACATTTGGCAGAAACTGTACAGAATGCATTAATAAGATAATTTGCAAATGCAAGGAGAAAACAGAATGGCTAAAATAGAGATATTAGAGCTAGATAGCATAAGTGAAAAGGAATATACTCGTATAGTATGTGTTACAAGATATAAAAAGAAGTGGATTTATAGTCGAATGAAAGGAAAGAATACATGGGAAATTCCAGGAGGACATATTGAACATGGAGAAAACTGGAGGACTGCAGCAGAGAGAGAATTATATGAGGAGGCAGGTGTCGTAAAAGCTAACATTGAACCGATTTGTGTTTATAAAATATCGAAATATGCATTATTATGTTTTGCCGAAGTTATTGAGTTAACAGATTTGCCAAACTATGAAATGGCAGAAATAGGTTTTTTCGATAATGAGCCTCAACTCTTGTCTTACCCGGAAGCGCACAAGCTTTTTTTTGAAGTAATAAAAAGTAAAAAGAAACTTTAATTATATAGCCTCCATTCCTACTTGGAATGGAGGCTTAAATCTATTTGTTTTTTTTCAATGGACATAAAGGATCTATATCATCTAAATTTCCAAATAAATATAGTGAACGAGCCCTACATCCACTTCTACATATTGAGTAATGCTTGCAGTTTTTACAAGTATCATTTCCTTTTATAACAGATTTTTCTAAAGATTTGTTCCAAATATTTATAAATTTTTGATTTTTGATATTTCCGATATTGTATTCTTCTCCCCAAAAGTAACAAGGCGAACAATTTCCGGTTGCATCTACCCACATTGCTTCTTTACCACAATGACAGCCAAAACCATTTGTTCCAATCCAAGGCTTGATTTTTGTTATTTTTTCTGGATAAATGATTTCTATATTTGCCTTTATTTGACGTATCTCTTTTAGGAAATCTATGTATTCATCTTGAGTTATTTCTAAATTTTCATTTTTGGCACGTCCATAAGGGATTAATGGAGTTATTCTAATTAAATCAAATTTATGTTGTTCAGCTAATTTAATTAATTCACGGTATTCGTTAAAATTATTTTTGTTTAATGTAACTCTTATGGCCTTTTTACCATTAAAATTATCTCGCAATAGTTTTAATGCGTTCAGTGCTTTAGAATATGTTCCAATTCCTCTTAGAGCTTCATGATTTTTTTCTAAGCCATCTAAACTGATCCAAAAAGTATCTAAATTTTGTTTATTTAATTGTTCAATATATTCTTTTGTTAATAATAAACCATTGGACACGACAGACACTGCAAGTTGTTTATTTTTCCCATATTCTAATATATCCAATAAATCGGGTCTAGTTAGAGGCTCTCCACCACCTAAACATATGAAAAATGTTCCAAACTCTCTCATTTGATCAAAGAGGCTATATATTTCTTTTGTGTTTAATTCGTTTTCCAGACAGATACCAGATTCTGTAAAGCATTGCTTACATCTGAGATTACACTTTTTTGTTATATTCATTGAAATTTTTAATGGTGAGCTTAATTGATTAGTTCTTTTGTGATCTATCTCAATAAAATTTCCATGCAATTTATTTCTTATTTTTTCTGTATCCTCGGAATTATAATATTCTTCTGTTTTGTTCTTGGAGTCGTATACTCTTGAACCAAAATATTCATTTACAATAAAGTATCTTTTCATAGTATTATTATCCTTTCAATTATTTAATTAAATTAAGAAATAATTTTAGTTTTACTTTTTAGTGAGCCTTTCATTTAATTCCCATAAAGCAGTTTTATTACTATCATATCTTAGCTTTTCCATTGCTTCATTATATTCTACCCATTTGTATTCTTTATGCTCATTTGAGAGTTTTATATCATAGTTTTTTAACTCTACTGCAAATGTGTATTCTGGAACAACGAATACACTATCTCCCCAGGTATATTTTCCGGTTATATTTAAAACAGGAATGGTTGTCCTTGAATCTAATTGTCTAATTTCGTTTTTATCAATAATTAGAGACGTTTCTTCCTTTATTTCCCTTACCACTGTTTCGATTGGTGTTTCATTATCTTCACCTCCACCAGACACAAATTGCCAAATGGGATGAGAATTTCTATAAAATATTGCGAATTTGATTTGTTTATTTTCTTTTTTATATAGAATGGTTAATGTTTGATATGGTGCTCTCATAATATTCCTTCTTTCATTTTATAATTTTAAAAAGAGTATAACATATTTAATTAAGAAAAGTCCATATATATTTACAAGACAAAAGTAATTTTTTATGACTATACTTTTTTTATAAAAAACGCCAACTCCTATTGACAAAAATGAAGCAAGTAGTTTATAATAATAGGCATGTAAAGATTTATGTGCTAAGAAAATTAGAACATATAAAATCCCATACGAATGCTACAGCGCACCGGAAGGAGGGGAATATCAATGTCAGAAGTTAAAGTAAATAATGGAAATATAGAAGATGCCTTAAAAAGATTTAAGAGACAATGTGCCAGAAATGGAGTATTACAAGAGGTACGCAAAAGAGAACATTATGAAAAACCTAGTGTAAAGAGAAAGAAAAAGTCAGAGGCAGCTAGAAAAAGAAAATTTTAATTATTAATAAGAGAAAAGAGGCGTTTTCAAAATATATGTAATATTTTGGAAGCGCTTTTGTATTTAAAATTAAATAAAATATAAAGGAGTTGGATAAAATGTTAAAAGAAAAATTATTAGAAGATTTAAAAGATGCTATGAAAACAAAAAATGTAAACAAGAAGAACGCAGTTCAAATGGTTAGAACAGCAATATTACAAATTGAAAAAGACAAGGGAATAGAAGTTAGTGACGAGCAAATATTAGGAATTGTTGCTAAAGAAGTAAAAACAAGAAAAGATGCAATTGCAGAATACGAACAAGCAAATAGAGAAGATTTAATAGAAAAGGCAAACGAAGAAATAAAAGCTCTAGAAGAATATTTACCAAAACAATTAACTGACGAAGAATTAGTTGCAGAAGTTAAGAAGGTAATAGAGAAATTAAACGCAACATCTATGAAAGACATGGGACCTGTAATGAAAGAAGCAAAGGCTGCAATAGGTGCTCAAGCTGATGGAAAAAGAATAAACGAAGTAGTAAAAAGTTTGTTAGCATAGACTTTTAGTAAAATGAATATGGAAAGGAATTTATAATATGTCGATTACTACCACAGAATTAATGGAAGGCGTAAAGCTTCATAAAATAAATACAAAAAAATATAAAACAAATTTATTGGCAATATATCTTACTTCAAAACTTGATAGAAAGCATGTTACAGAGAATGCACTAATGCTTGCTATTCTTAGAAGAGGGACAAACAAATTAAAGACACAAGAAGATATAAATATAAAATTAGAAGAGTTATATGGTGCAGATTTTAACTGTGGAATAGATAAACTATGCAATGATAGTGTATTCAAATTTTATATGGAATCTTTAAATGACGAATTTTTGTATGAAAAAGAAAATGTTTTAGAACAAAGTACTCAAATGCTATTTGACATAGTATTTAGTCCGCTTACTGAAAATGGAATGTTTAATGAAGAGTATTTTAATAGTGAAAAAGAGAATCTAAGACAAATAATCAGAAGTAGAAAAGATAATAAAGGTGCATATGCATATTCTAGATGTATAGAAGAAATGTATAAAGATGAGCCATACGGTTTGTTTACGTATGGTTATGAGGAAGATTTGGACAAGATTACAAATAAAGAATTATACAATGCATATTTAGAAATGTTAAAAAACAGTAAAATAGATATTTTTGTGTCTGGAAATTTCTCAGAAGGAAACAGTAATGTAAACGAGATAATCAAGAAACAAATGAATGAGAAAAATGTTCAGCCAAGAAATATTGATGTATATGTAGAAAATGAAGTAAAAGAACCAGTGGCAGAAAAGGTTGTAAGAGAAACAATGGATGTTTCTCAAGGAAAACTTGTAATAGGACTAGATGTTACAAAACTTGAGCCAGAAGATAAAGCGGTAGCGTCAGTTTATAATGCCATTTTAGGTGGTGGAGCAAACTCAAAATTGTTCCAAAATGTAAGAGAAAAAGCAAGCTTAGCATATAGTGCAGGTTCATTATATATTAAAAACAAAAACAGCATAGTAATAAGAAGTGGAATAGAACAGAAAAACTATGAAAAAGCTCTTGAAATAATCGAGAAACAAATAGATGACATGAAACAAGGTAATTTCGATGAGACCGATATGAAGAATGCAAAACAGCTTATAGTTGCAAGTTTCAGATCTATGGAAGATGAACAAGATTCGACAATTTCTTATTATTTCGGAAAAGAAATGGAGCAAGAAAATGCAGACATTGCAACATATATCAGCAAAATAGAAAACGTTACAAAAGAGCAAATAGTTAAAGTTGCACAAAATGTTACTATTAACACTATATATTTTTTGAGTAAATAGAAAAAACAGGAAGGAAAAGTTTATGAGAGAAATAGAAAACAAAAATATTAAAGAAAAGTGCTATATGGAAAAGCTAGAAAATGGCTTGCAAGTTATAATAATTCCTAAAAAAGAAATTCAGAAAAAATATATTATTTGGGCCACAAAATTTGGTTCAATAGACAATACATTTATAGATAGCACAACAGGAGAGAAAGTAGTAATTCCAGATGGAGTTGCGCATTTCTTAGAGCATAAAATGTTCGAACAAAAAAATGGTGTAGATAGTTTATATGTATTAATGGCTCTGGGATTAGATGCAAACGCATATACAACAAATGACCATACAGCATATTTATTTGAGTGTACAGACCATTTTTATGAGGGATTAGACGAGCTAATGGATTATGTGCAAAATCCATATTTTACAGATCAAAATGTTGAAAAGGAAAAAGGCATAATTGGACAAGAAATAGGAATGTATGATGATGATCCAGGTTGGCAGTTATATATAAATGCTATGGATTGTTTATATGAGAAAAATCCAATCAAGGTAGATACAGCAGGAACAGTTGAGACTATATCTGGAATAAATCCGGAGATGTTGTATAAATGTTATAACACGTTCTATCATCCAAGCAACATGGTATTGACCGTTGTTGGAGATTTTGAACCAGAAGCAATTCTTGCAGAGATAAAGAAACGTTTAAAAGACAACGAAGCACGTGGAGAAATAACAAGAATATATCCAGAAGAAAAGCTAGAAATAAATAAAAAATATGTAGAAAAAGAAATGGAAGTAAGCTTGCCATTATTCATGATAGGTTTCAAAGACAATATTAAAGATAAATATAATGAAGTTGTAAAAAGACACATTGCAATAGAAATAATTTTAAACATGTTAATAGGAAAAAGCTCTAATTTATACAATGAGCTGTATAAAGAAGGATATTTATTATCTCAGCCAGACTTAGAATATGAATTTGGAAATGAATATTCACATGTACTAATCGGAGGCCAGTCAAAAAATCCACAAAAAGTGTATGAAAAAATTGCAGAAAAAATACAAGAAATGAAAAACAACGATATTAATGTGCGAGAATTCGAAAGAATAAAAAAGAAAATATACGGTGACTATGCTGTAGAATACAACAATGTAGCAGACATTGGCAGAATGTTCGCATCAGATTATATAAAAGGAATAAACAGCTTCGAATACATGGATAAATTCGAAGAAATAGATGCAGAATATGCAAAACAAGTACTAAATGAAATATTCACAGAAGACAAAATGATTATGTCTGTGATAAAAGGAAAAAATTAATTTTTAATATATTTAAAGGGACCCAAACATCTTTTTTTAAAATATCAATATGTCGTTCTTGGTCGGAGCTCCTAACGGACTCCTCAAAAGGCGAACTTCCAATTGAATTTTGAAAAAAAGATGTTTTGGCCCTTTTTAGAGAAAATTGCTGTTATATTATTCTATTTGAAGTCGAATTTATTTGTCAAATTTTATAATATTCTGATATATAATAACAGAATATAAAAAATAACATTATAAAAGGAAAAATATTAAGAAAATAAGTGGAAAAATGCAACACGAAAAACGGCGTAAACCATTGAAAATCCTTGACTCTAGACTATATATGTGGTATTTTGAAATAAAGGAAAAATGTGTGGAGAAAAAGGAGAAAAACAAATGCTAAATGATAAAATTTGTAAATTAAGAGAGAAACTTAATGAAAGCATAATAAATGGAGAAGATTATAGCATAATTTATCAGTTGAGTATTGAATTAGATGAATTAATTGCACAATATTATGAAAAATTAACAAAAAATAGTTGACTAAAATATTTTTATTCTATATAATTGAGTAAGAAAACAAAGAAAAAGGAAAGAAAATGAAGAGAAAAGTAAAAATTTTTAGTATTATAATGTTAATAATAATTACGCTATCATCATTTATGGAAACAGTATCATATGGTCAAGAAACAATAAAACCTGGAGATTACAATCCAAATGATAGAACAGAAGAAGTGCCAGAAGAATTTACCAAAACAATTGGAATAATTGCAACAGGTATACAAACAATAGGTATAATACTTTCTGTTATTGTTATTGGAATCTTAGGAATAAAATTTATGACTGGATCTGTTGAAGAAAAAGCAGATTATAAAAAGTCAATTATTCCATATCTCGTGGGAACAATACTTCTTGTAACTATTGGAACAATTATACGAATAATAAACAATTTAACAACACAAGCTATGGGAGATTAAAATTACTGTTGAAAAAAAGCAAAAAATATAGTATAATATAGGAATAGAGGAGTATTTTATGAAAAAATATATAAAGGTAATACTAAATATTTGCATAGTATGCTTTATGTTATTAAATATATGCGCTCCAAGTATATATGCAGCAGATACTACCATGGGAGGAATTGTAAAAGACGCAAATGACTTCCTGCAAGAAGGATTGTCAAGAGATAATCCATTAAATCCTGGTGCTTTAGAAAGTGGGTCAAAACTTTTATACAATATTTTATTTACAATAGGAATTGCAGTTGCCTTAATATGGGGATTAGTATTAGCAATACAATTTATTACGGGTAGTATAGGTGAAAAAGCAGATGTAAAGAAAAATTTAATCGTATATGTAATTGGATGCATTATAATATTTGGCGCGTTTGGAATTTGGAGTATGTTGCTAAATTTCTTAGAACCAATTTCAAAATAAATTAGTTATTAATATTCTTACGAAAGTAAGTTTTTATAAAATAGAAAAATAAGGAGGAATAAACATGAAAAAGACAGTAAAAATCATATCTACAATATTACTTGCAATAATGCTTTTAACAAGTATTTCAACAGTTGCTCTTGCTAAGGTAGACTTAGATAAAACATTAAAAGGCGTAGAAAGTGCTACTGGCGGAGATGGAGAACAAATTGCTAATGTTGGTGGAAATATTGTTAATATAATTCAAATAGTTGGAATTGTCGTTGCTGTAATCGTATTATTAGTTATTGGTATTAAATACATGATTGGTAGTGCATCAGAAAAAGCAGAATACAAGAAAACAATGATACCATATATAGTCGGAGCAGTATTAATCTTTGCTGGGACATCATTAGTAAAAGTTATTTACTCATTAGCAAGTTCTGTAGCACCAACAAAATAGTGTTACACGAGTATTACATAAGTATTACAATAAAATTAAAAGTGCATGTAAATGCACTTTTTTTTGTTTTTAGGTTACATTTTGTTACAATATGTGCTATAATTTAATATATAATATTATGTTAAAACGGAGGAAGTCTATGGGAACATATAATGTGCCTAGAAATGTAAAAGGAGAAGGTAGGATTCTATTCATTTTTACAACAAAAAGCTTAATATATAGTGTAGTAGGAGTTGGCGTTGGATTAATATTTTATTTAATATTTAAGCTAATGAGTCTAACCATTGTTGGAATTGCTATGGTTGTATTATGTGCATTAATTGGGTATTCAATAGGAATGTTAAAAGTGCCAAACATAGGTATATTAAAGGCAACTAAAGTTGTTGGTGGCGAGAACGTGGACGATGTAATAAAAAGAGCAATAAAATTTAAACAAAAGAGAAACAAAATTTACATCTATGATGATAAGGAGGAAAATACAAATGACAGATAATACATCATTTTTAACGATTATATTATATGTAATGCTAGCGATAATGTTTGCTTTGGCAGTAGCACTTATTTTTATATATTTAAACATGAAAGTTAAAGAAAAACAAAAGGAGAAAGAAGACAGTGCAGTAGCAGAGTCTAAACCAGTAAAAAAATCTTCATCAAAAACTTTTAATGTTGGTTCAGTTTTCGACTTCATGGAATTCGATAAAATTGAAGATAACATGATTATACAGAAAAAAGGTGCTAGATATGTAATGGTTGTTGAATGCCAAGGTATTAACTACGACTTAATGTCACAAGCAGAAAAAGTTGGAGTTGAAGAAGGATTTATACAATTTTTAAACACCTTATCACATCCAGTTCAAATATATACACAAACAAGAAAAATTAACTTGGAGAGTAGCATCCAAACTTATAAAGCAGAAGTTGATAAAATAGAACAAGAATATAGTAGACAAAAGATGAGATATCAAAATATAATGGCATCACCAAATGCCACAGCAGAACAGAAAAAACAAGCTTTATATGAGTTTACAAAAGACAAAAACTTATATGAATATGGTAAAGACATTATATACAACACAGAAAAGATGAGTTTAAATAGAAATATATTAAACAAAAAATATTATATAGTAATTCCATATTATTCAGAAGAACTTGGACAAAATGATTTTGACAAAGATGAAGTTAGAGAGATGGCTTTCTCGGAATTATACACAAGAGCACAGGCTATAATAAGAACTTTGTCAGTATCAGGTGTTATGGGAAGAGTACTTTCATCAACAGAACTTGCAGATTTACTATATTTTGCATATAACAGAGAAGATGCCGAAGTTTATGGTGTTGACAAGGCAATTAAAGCTGGATACAACGAGTTATATTCAACAGCGCCAGATTACATGGATAAGAAAATGGAAATGTTAGACAAACAAATAGAAGATGCTGCAGTTAATTTGGCAAGTGATAAAATTGCACAAGTTCAAACAGAAAAAGAGAAAGAATATCAAAGAAAAGTTGAAACAGAAGATGACATAATAAATAACTTAGCACAACTTATAATTCAAGAAAACGAAGCAATGCTTGGAAAAGACGTTGCAGAGAAAGCAAAAGAAAAAGTAAGGAAGGAGAAGAAAGCTAATGTTCAATAAAAAACGTAAAGCTACTAATAATGATTTGCAATTTCAAAGAAATGATTATACGAGTGATGAGCAAATTCCAATATTGCACAAGAAAACAATAAAAGAATTAATTGCACCTTCTGGAATAGACGCAAGTAATATTGACCACTTAGAGATTATATCAAATGTAAAAAGATATGCTAGAAGCTTCTTCGTTTCTGCATTACCAAGAATGTGTACATTCCCAGAATTATTTAGAGATATGTATATGTTTGGAGACATAAATACATCAATATATATAACACCAATTCAAGAATCTAGGTCTCAAAACGAGTTGAATAGAACGATAAATGAGCTAGAAACAGAAAGAATTGTTGCAGCAGATAGAGGAAATATCAATAGAGAGAGCAACTTAGCTCAAAAAAGATATGAAGCAGAAAGCTTAAGAGATGAGATTGCAGCAGGTTTTAATAAACTTTATGAAGCATCTGTTGTGTCTACATTGTTTGCGTATAGTTTGGAAGATTTAGACAAGCTTACTAAACTATTAGCAACAGAAATGTCGAAATCTTTGGTTGGAATAAAAAGTGCATGGGCAATGCAAGAAGAGGCTTTCCAAAGCAATTTACCTTTGGCAGAAGATAAAATAAGAAAAACTCATACATTTGACCGTAGATCTATGGGAACAGTATTCCCATTTACTACATCAGAAGTTGGTCACTCAACAGGTATTCCACTTGGATTTAATAAACAAACTGGCGTACCAATATTATTTGATAACTTCCATAGCTCACTTACGAACTATAACATGGTTATATTTGCTAAGTCTGGTGCCGGTAAATCTGTAACAATGAAGACCTTAATTTCAAGGTCTGCAGTACTTATGGGAATACAAAGCTTAGCACTAGATGCCGAAGGTGAGTATAGCATAGTTGCAGAAAGTTTAGGCGGAATAAACGTTGTACTAAGCCCTAACTCAAAAACAGTTATAAATGTTTTTGATATAGAAACCGAAGTTGTAAAAGATGAAATAACAGGAAGAGAAAGAGCTGTATTAAACGTAGAAAACAAAGTAGAGGACGTTACACAAGCGCTACTTACAATGGCAAGAGGTAGTACAAGAAGCCAAGATATTAATGAGGTAACAAAGCAAATTATTGCAGAATCTGTTGCACAAGAGTATGCAGCATATGGAATAACAAGTGACCCAATGAGCTTATATGAAGCAGCTGGAAGAGGCAACGGAGACATATTAGGAAGAGCAAGAAAGAAAATGCCAACAATTGGGTCATGGTATAAGCGTTTACAAAGAAATGCAGAAAGCAATACAAACCAAGATTACAGATTTCACTACAGTTATTTGTTAAAAGTTATGAAACAATACATAAGAGAATATGATGGTCAAATGGCATACTTTGACGGACAATCAACATTTGACTTATTAGATGGAACATTATTTATAAACCTAGACATATCACAACTAGAAGAAAGATTTGCAAGACCACTTGCACAACAAATATTACTTTCTTGGATATGGGAAAAATACGTTAAGAAAAACAGTGAAGATAGAAGAAAAGCTGCTAAGAAGAGAGTTTTGGTTGATGAGGCATGGATGTTATTGCCATACCCAGAAGCTGTAGACTTCTTAAACACAATGGCTAGACGTGCGAGAAAAAGAAACGTATCACTTGCAATAATTTCTCAGAGATTCCAAGACTTCTACGAGAAACCAGAAGTACAAGCAGTTTTAACATCATCAGACACAAAGCTATTACTAGCACAAGATAAATCTGAAATTCAATACCTAAAAGAAGTATTTAAACTTAGCGAAGGTGAAGCAGGATTTCTAGTAACCTGCAACAAAGGAGAAGGATTATTGAAAGTTGGTGGAGACACTGCAATATTGCAAATAACACCAACGGCAAAAGAGTTTGAGTTTGTTGAAACAAACCTAAATAAGATGATGGAAAATAATCAAAGAAAATCATAATAGAGGGAGGAAGTAATGCATAAGATAATAAACAAAAAGTCAATACAAAAGATTACAGCAATTATTATAATAATGATAATGTGCAACTTTATTATGAGTGGGAAAGTTTGGGCAGTTGAGAAGTGGATGTCACTTGAGGAATATGAAAAACTTACTGTTGGAAGTATGGATATAAAACAAGAGGTATCCGCTACAAGTCAAGCTGTGATAAATGTGGCTAATAAATGGAACATAACTCCGGAACAAGCACTGGAAGTAATAAAAAATCATGCAACAGAAGCGAATACGTTAGGGATAATGGAAGAAATGGCAGATACTGGGACTACATATTCCGTGTATAATATAAAACTTCAACCAACAGAAGAAGAAATAAAAAAGTATAATATACCAGTGGATGACGATGGATATGCGAGTGCAGATACGTCTTATTGGGGAGAAACTTCCGATTTAGAAGGTGCAGAAGGTGATAAAGTAGGTGGATTATTGATAGACCCAATTGCATCGCTTCTACAAGGAATTGGAGACGGTGTAAATAGACTAATTCAGATAATGTTAATAGGAGATAATTCACCAGTACATTATGACAGAGGTTTCTATGACTCACCAACTACAATAACAGATGTAGTTAGTAATAATAAGGTAAAAGAGGGAGATGAATCAAATCTTCCTACAGAGAAAATTGTAAAAGATTATATTGATGGACCTCTAGGAGGTTATACAATAGCTGATATAAAACTGACTCCTGCAGAAATTTTTGCTGGAAATGTATCGGCTCTCGATGCAAACTTTTTTAAAACAGAGAATGATCATAAACAAGAACTGGGTGGAAGTAGCAAATCAATAGTTGAAAAACTAAGAGGAACAGTTTCGACATGGTATGTGGCTTTGAGAAATATAGCTATAGTAGGGCTTTTATCAGCGTTGCTATATATTGGAATTAGAATTGTCATAAGTTCAAGTGCAGGAGATAAAGCAAAGTATAAACAATTTTTTGTGGACTGGGTAGTAGCTTTGTGTTTGATATTTTTTATGCATTATATAATGGCTTTTACAATGACTATGAGTGAAACTGTGACAGATGTTTTGGCTGGAAATACAACTAGTCAGGGAAGAATACAACAAGTAATAGTAGAACTTACAGATAAAACGGGAAACAATACTTTCACAGAAACAAATGGTGTAGCAATAAAATTTAAAAGTAATTTTACGGGACTTGCAAGAATAAAAGCAGATTATGATAGTATATCTCTAAAAATTGGGTATACAATCTTATATATTGCTTTAACTGTTTACACAGTATATTTTGCATTTGTGTATTTAAAAAGATTACTAATGCTTGCTTTCTTTACAATGATTGCACCATTAGTTGCACTAACATATCCATTAGATAAAATAAAGGATGGAAAAGCACAAGCATTTAACTACTGGTTTAAAGAATATATGTTTTATGCTTTATTGCAGCCAATGCATATGCTTTTGTATACAGTATTTGTATCATCTGCATTATCTGTTGCGGCAAACAATTTGTTATATGCAATAGTTGCGCTAGCTTTTATAGTACCTGCAGAAAAGATAGTAAAGCAGATGTTTGGAATAAAAGGAAACACAGAATCTACACTTGGTGGGTTTGCAGGTGGAGCACTTGCTTCACAAGCATTTAATATGCTTAGAAAAGGTCCGTCAGCACCTAAGAAAGGCGGAGACGGCCCTAAAGGAGAAAAGGGTGTAAGATTTACAAATCCAAATAAAGCAAATGCTATGGATACACTCGCTGGAGATGCTATGGAAAATGGAGTAGAAAATGCTGCACAAACAGCTACTGCGGCTGGTATTGGAGCTGCAGCAGGAGCTGCTTCTGCTAATGCAAATAATGAAGAAACAGATAACAATGGCGTACATGTAGGTGATGATGGTGTAATTGATGGAGTGCAATTTAGAGAAATACCAGACAATGAACAACAAGGCAATGAGACAGAAAATCCTGCAATGCCTGAAAATAGTCAACAGCAAAATCAAAACCCTGATAATACTAATGCAAATGGAGATAATCAAAATGAAGATCCATTTGCAGCAATTAGAGCAAAAGCAAATAGTGCTAAAGGAAACTTAGGCGCAGCTATAAATAGCAGAGTCCAAAGTGCTGGCGGTTGGTCTGGCATTGCAAAAGGTGTTGGTATAACTGGAGCTAAACTTGCAGGTAGAGCTGCTATGATGACAACAATGGGTGCGTTAGGACTTGGAGTTGGTATTGTTGGAGGAGACATGAGTGATACACTTAAAGGTTTAGGTGCAGGATTAACAGCTGGTTATGCAACAGGTGGCAGATTAAATAGTGCTATTGGAAATACACTTACTGGAAACAATGCTGCGGGAAGATTCCTTGATGATGCAATTAGAGGAACTGGCCCTGAAAGGAAAAGAAACGATTATATAAGATCATACATGTCAAACCAAGAAAATAGAAATAGACTTATTGAAAAGAATCCTTCTATTAAGAAATCTGAACTTGATGCACAATTAAGACAAAGAGCAGAATTATCTTATGACTCAGGTGTTACAGATGCTAAAATGTTGGATAGGGCGGTTAAGTTACAAAAACAACTTGATGAGAAGAATCCTAGAGGCGTTGGAAATGCAGAAAGGCATGGAGCTAACTATGATAAAACTGTAGCAACTATGCAATTAGCAAGCAAATACAGTGATTCAACTTTCGAAAACGACGAGAAAATTGCTAAAGCACAAAATCGTTTAGCTACGAAACTTGAAAGAAACATGAGTGAAAGAACAAATGGCCCAATTGATGCAGATACTGCTAAAAAATATAAGGCTAGAGCAAAAGCTGAAGCTGCAGAGACAATGGGTAACATAGATTATTTAAAGAATGGATAATTTTTATAAAAAGCAATCAATCTAATAAATTGGTTGCTTTAATTTTTATAGAGAGGTATAAAGTATTGAGTAAAGACTGGAAATTTTCAGATTTATTCTTAACTAAAATATAAAAATGCATTAAAGTAATGACATAACTATAATTTTGATATATAATAAGGTTATGAAATGGCACTTTAGACTATGGTGTATGGTTCTTATGCCAATAAAGTAAAAAGGAGAAAGTTTCTATGGAAGAAAATAAAACACCAAATAAATCTGAAAAAGATATTATAAAAGAAAACATGCTAATTTTATATAAAGCATACCAAGATGGAGAGAAAAATACTGTTGATGAAATATCATATTATAAACAGATTGTGCTGCAAAGTGAAAAAAGCCCAATAATGTATGGATTGCAAGATGTGTATCCAGTAAACATAAAAGAGCCAGAAAAATTTTATGGAAATAGAGTTTTGCTATATCAAAATGGAACCCCTATTGCGATGATAGATGAAAATTCAAATATAAAATTTTCTAACGAATACTTAGAGCAAATGAAGTCTTTGAACCCTTCAATATATGCACTTTTGCATTCTATGAATGGTAAACATTATGAATTGCCACAAATACAAGAGGCAAGTGAAAAACTCCCAAATATAAACTCAAAACAAGAAGTTGAAGATTTTAAATTAAGCAAAGAAGAGCTTGAAAATGCAAAACAAAATGAGGTAGCTGGGCAAGGAATGACAAAAAAAGAGAATTCCCAAGAGGCAGAGAATGAACAAGAACCTGAAAATGAAGAAGAAAGCATGGAACAAATTGCAAAGCAGTCAGGAATTACTAAAGAGGATATTAAATCTTGCTCTGAAATTAATCCGCACGAAAGAATTACAGACCAGAAAAGCTTTGAAGATATAGCAAACGTTACAGGAAAATATTCAAAGATATTTGTAGTATCTGCAAATAGTCAAACGCGCGGAAATTCACTTTATTCGTTCTGGGGAATGACACAAGATGGAAAGATGGAACCAGTTCAAGGTTTGGAAGAAAGACAAGGAGTAAATACTGGAAAATCGATATATTCTATAAATAGAGACGGCTCACAAGTAAAAGAACAACAAACATCAGCATTGTTTACAATGCCTAATCAAAGAGAAGGATTTTCTGTTACAATTGGACAATACGGAATTATAGAAACAACATATGTAAGACGTAGTCCAAACGAAAATAAATATATAGGAAGTACTGTGAATTCATCAACACAAAAACCAACTACAAGAGAAGTTCAAGAATTTATGAATGATAGCAGAACAACTGATGCTGAATTAAAAGAAACAATAGATAAAACAGAACATCAACTTGGAGAAACATCTGAAACTAAGTTAAGAAATGTTGATGATAACCCCAATAATGATGTTGAAATTGATATGGACCAAGAAATAACTTTACATGACGGAACGATCACAACTCTTGCAAAAGAAGCAGAAACGTTAAATATTGCACCAGATGAATACAAAAAACAATTTGCAGAAAGAGAAGCTGATTGTTATGCTGACAAAGTAGAATTAATTAGAGAAGAACAGGCAGAGGAACAATCTGCAGAGCGTGCTGAAGAACATGAAGAAAGAGCAGAAAGGTCTTTAGAAAACGATGCGTGGGAGAGAATTAGAAAACATCAATAAAATAAAAAATTAATGTTTTTAAGCTTAAATATTTTTCAAATAAAAAAGACAAGCTATAGAAAAATTATAATTAGATTACAAATGAAAGAAATAGTTGAAATATACATAGCAAATAAAGTATAATAAAAGAGAAAAATATTTTTGCACAGAAAAAGCACATGGAAAAGTTAAGAAAGGAACTCAACAAATGAGAGAAAAAGAAAGAGAGGAAAGTAATGAAAATATGAAAAATACACGAGAAAAAAATAACAAAACACAAAAGCGGAATAACATTAGTGGCACTTGTTGTTACAATAGTTGTTTTGCTAATACTTGCGGGAGTAAGTATAAACTTAGTACTAGGCAATAACGGAATAATAGCAAAAGCAAAAGATGCGGAAACAAAATCTGCAGAAGCAAGCCAAAACGACTTAAAAGGAATGAATGCATTAACAGAAGAAATGAATAATGCATTAGGAGAAAAACCAAAAGTAGACTTATCAAAATATAAAATAGGAGACTTAGTAAATTACACACCAAATACTGAAAAAAGCGAAAGCACAGTAAACGAGAGTGAAAGTGGAACAAGTGAACAAAAAGTAGCAAAAGATGCAACACTAAAATGGAAAATATTAAATATAGATGAAGCGAACGGAACAGTAGATATAATAAGTGAAAATCCAACAAGTAGTACAGTAAAATTTTATGGAGCATTAGGATATCATAATGGGCCATATATAATGAATAAGATATGTGAAGAATTGTATAGTAATAGTACATTAAATGTAAAAGCAAGAAATATAAATTTATTAGATATGGAGAAACACTTAACAGCACCAGGAATAACAGCAAGAAATGGATATTCTAATGCAGTGCAATATGGAACAACAAAGACATATACAGATAGTTATAGTTATTACCCATTATTATATGATGGACAAAAAGGAGCAGGAGTAAATGTAACAGCAGAAAATGTAAGCACAATAGCTCAACCAAATAAAGACAGTGGAAATGATCCATATGAAGAAAGTGTAGAAACAACAAGTCCATTAACAGATAAGACATCAAAACAAGCAGATAATAAAGTATTAACAGTAACGCAAACATATTACAATATACCAATAAGTCCAGCAAATTATGGAGATGCAGCAAGTGTATTAAGCAATTCAAACCACTATTGGGTGGCTGCGCGCTATGTCGGTACTTACTCTGACTTTGCTTACTTTGGTCTTCGCTTTGCGGACACGAATACTTACGGTAATTACGTGTTCTACTCGTTCAACAACCCTCTTACGAGCAACAGCTATGGTCTTCGCCCCGTAGTTTCTCTACCATCTAGTCTCCTAACAGGAGAGAAAACGAATGATGCTTGGAATTTAAGCAAGTAGAAAAAATGAATGAAAAAACAATGAGCTAGGGAGGTGGTGGGAGAAAACGCCACTAGCAGTTAAACATAAAAGTTTACATAAAACTAAAAAATATAATGAATAATATCCAAAAATGAGCAACGAAATGCTTCAATTTTGGATGTTTTATTTTTGTAGAAAGTAAAAAGCAGTAATAAATTTGAGAAAAATAAATATCTATTAATAATGAGATAAAAAGTTATAATTTAATAAATTGTGTAGCTATAAGGGAGACGATAATGAAGAAAATATTATATAGTATGCTTATTTTCCTGCTAATTTTACTTAACTTTTCCACTGTCTGTGCAGATGATGTGGATAACGAGGTTGATTTTGAAGATACAATAGAAGTTACAGCTTCAAATGTGTCTGAACTTCCAAAAACAAATTCTAGAAGATATATTGTTTACGATAGAATCTCAAAAAGTATGATAATAGGAAAAAATGAAGATATTAAATCTGCCATGGCGTCCACAACAAAGATAATGACTACAATAGTCATATTAGAAAAAGCAGACTTGAATGAGACAGTAACTGTAAGTGCAAAAGCAGGTGGAACAGGTGGCTCAAGGTTAGGACTAAAAAGAGGAGACAAGGCTAGTGTAAGAGATTTGTTATACGGACTTATGCTAAGGTCGGGAAACGACGCTGCCGTAGCATTAGCAGAACATGTTGGTGGGAGTGTAAAAGAATTTGCAGAATTAATGAATGAGAAGGCCATTGAACTTGGACTTACAAATACACATTTTGTAACACCTCATGGACTAGATGATGCAAACCATTATACTACTGCGTTAGAGCTTGCAAAACTTACAGATTATGCAATGGATAATGAGACTTTTGCAAAAATAGTAGGAACAAAATCAACAACGATATACATAAATAATCAGTCAAGGCAAATAAACAACACTAACGAGTTATTAGGTGTACTAAACGGTGTGGTAGGTGTAAAAACAGGCTTTACAAACAATGCGGGGCGATGCTTAGTAACGGAAACCAAAAGAAATAACATGGATATAATTACAATAGTTTTGGGAGCAGATACCAAAAAAGACAGAACAAAAGATAGTGTGAATTTAATAGAATATACTTTTTCAAAATACAAAATGTATAATTTGGAAGAACAAATAATAGAAGAATTTAATAAATGGAAAAATATAAATGAGAAACGAATTTTAATAATAAAGGGAAAAACAAGTAATCCTAAATTAGCATTAGGTGCAATAGAAAAAGCAACAATACCAATCTGCGATAACGATAAAATTGAATACTCAATTAATGCATTAACAGAAATAGAGGCCCCGGTGGAACAATGGAATGTAATGGGAAAACTAACGGTAAAAATAAATGGCGAAATATTGGAGAACATAGATATAGTGAATGTAAATGAAGTGCAAAAACGAGATTGGAAAGATTACTTTAAAATAGTGCTAAATAGATTTGAAGATATGGGAAAAATGCTAATAAATCAGCAAATATAATATCTCTATGAGAAAATTAGAAAGTATCTATGATTATATTATTATATCTACATAATAATATAATCATAGTTGCTACATGCGTGCGGCTTTTATTATTTATAGGCTCTTATTCCATTCCTTCAATTTTTCTTCTAGCAATTTGAAGTTTACTGTATTTTTTATGTAACCGATTTCTTCGTTTTTTAGTTTTTGTTTATATACAATCTCAGCATTTTTCATGATTTTCTCTGAATTGTTGTTTATATATCTTAATTCACCTAAAATTACTTCTTTGTATTTTTTATTACGTTCATTGCTAATTACATATGGTTCTAATTCTGTAATTGGAACAGGTATCATATTACTTATTCTTAAAGTTCCATAAAGTCTATCACTATTATAAATTCTAATTATTGTTTTTGTGTCTTTTCTAATAATCTTTTTTTCATAATCAATGTAATCTGACTTTTTAGGAGACGACATTGGAATATAATAATTAAAATCGTTTACTGTCAATACAATTCCTAAATATTTTCTGGTTTGAGTTCTTATATCTTCTTTATTGTCGTAGATTCTTTCATCAAATTGTCTTAAATATTTTATGTATTTATCACTAACACTATATAAATTTAATTTCATACTTACCTCCTAAAAAATAAGAGAAGAATCTTGCCGATGTCTTCTCTTGATTTTAACTTTCGCATTTAATGGTAGTGAAACACCCGATTTATAACTTTCTCATTTTTAAGGCTGTGAAACACCCGATTTATAACTTTCTCGTTTAATGGTAGTGAAACACCACGATTTTTATATATTTATTATATAATTTTTTCATGAACTTTGTCAAGTAAATTTTAGTAATAAATATACATTAATATTTTATTCTGAATTTTAAAAAAATATACGATTTACCCTTACGGAAACTGGAAAAATTTCATAATAATTCATTGACTTTAGTGTCATGATATGGTAAAATAATAAAGCTAGTATAAATAGCTTTATTTTATTGTGCTAGTAAATTAAAATTAGGAGGTGAAATTTAAGTGCCAACAATTAATCAATTAGTAAGAAAAGGAAGAAAAACTACTACAACAAAATCAACATCACCAGCTTTACAACATGGATACAATTCTATGAAAAAGAAAACAACAGATAGAAGATCTCCACAAAAAAGAGGTGTATGTACTGTAGTAAAAACTGTTACACCTAAGAAGCCAAACTCAGCTTTAAGAAAAGTTGCCAGAGTTAAGCTTTCAAACGGATACGAAGTAACATCTTATATTCCAGGAATCGGACACAATTTACAAGAGCACAGTGTTGTTCTTATAAGAGGAGGAAGAGTAAAAGACCTTCCAGGTGTTAGATACCATATTATAAGAGGAACTTTAGATACAGCAGGTGTTAAAGACAGAATGCAAGGAAGATCTAAGTATGGAGCAAAACGCCCTAAAAAATAAAAATTCAAAATACTTAGAAGGTGCATATAACTTACTAATTTAAGGTTCTTAAATTTAGCATAGATATATAGCACTAAACTAGAAATGTTTTAAGAAGAAAAGCCGAAGGCTTAGTATTAAACTTTTTAGAGTACCGAAGATACTAGGTAAGAGAAAATAGTATCAATTTTATAAGGAGGGAAGAAAAGTGCCAAGAAAAGGATTTATAGCAAAAAGAGATGTTTTACCAGATCCAATATACAATAGCAAAGTTGTTACAAAGTTAATAAACAATGTTATGTTAGATGGTAAAAAGACAGTTGCTCAAACTATCGTTTATGATGCATTCGATATCATAAAAGAAAAAGAGCAAAAAGATCCAATAGAAGTATTTGAAGCAGCACTAAACAACGTAATGCCAGTTCTAGAAGTTAAAGCTAGAAGAATTGGTGGTGCTACATACCAAGTACCATTAGAGATTAGACCAGAAAGAAGACAAACATTAGGACTTAGATGGTTAGTTTCATATGCTAGAAAGAGACATGAAAAAACAATGTCTGAAAAATTAGCTGGAGAAATAATGGATGCTGTAGCTGGAAACGGTGGAGCTTTCAAGAAGAAAGAAGATATGCATAAGATGGCTGAAGCTAATAAAGCTTTTGCTCACTACAAATTTTAAAAATTTAAACTATAAGCGTCGTCTAACTTCGTTAACCTTCATCTAAAAATATACTCGACGTACACCACGTACGCCTCCGTTATTTTTGATTCGGTTGCCTTGTTATACTTGCTTCTAGTTGAAATTTTACATGTATATTAAAAGAAAAAATTATTTAGAAAGGAAGAAAAAATATGGCCGGAGACGGAAGAGAATTTCCTTTAGAGAAAACAAGAAATATAGGAATAATGGCTCACATTGATGCAGGAAAGACAACAACAACAGAGAGAATACTTTTCTACACAGGAAGAACACACAAAATAGGTGAGGTTCATGATGGTGCTGCTACTATGGACTGGATGGCCCAAGAGCAAGAAAGAGGTATTACAATTACATCAGCTGCTACAACATGCCACTGGTTAGGTAATAGAATAAACATTATCGATACCCCAGGACACGTTGACTTTACAGTTGAGGTTGAGAGATCTTTAAGAGTTCTTGACGGTGCTGTTCTAGTACTTGCTGCAAAAGGTGGAGTTCAACCACAATCTGAAACAGTTTGGAGACAAGCTGATAAATACATGGTACCAAGAATGGTATATGTAAACAAAATGGATATTACTGGTGCTGATTTCTATGGTTGTATAAACCAAATAAAAGAAAGATTAGGAGCTCATCCAGTTCCAATCCAATTGCCTATAGGTGCAGAAGACAATTTCAAAGGAATTGTTGACTTAATAAAAATGAAAGCATTTATTCATAAAGATGATTTAGGAAAAGACATTGAAGAATGTGATATTCCTGAAGATATGAAAGCAGATGCTGAAAAATATAGACAAGAAATGATTGAAGCAGCAGCAGAACAAGATGATGAATTAATGATGAAATATTTAGATGGTGAAGAACTATCTGAAGCTGAAATCAAATCAGGATTAAGAAAAGGAACTATATCAAACGCTCTAATTCTTATGACATGTGGTTCATCATACAAGAACAAGGGTGTTCAAGAATTATTAAATGCAATCGTTGACTACTTACCATCACCACTTGATATTCCAAACATCAAAGGTGTTGATGAAGATGGAAACGAAGTTGAAAGTAAGACTGATGACAATGCTCCATTTGCAGCATTAGCATTCAAAATAATGACAGATCCATATGTTGGAAAACTATGCTTCTTTAGAGTTTACTCTGGAACATGTACAACGGGAACTACTATTTTAAATGCTACAAAGGATAAGAAAGACAGAATAGGAAGAATCCTATTAATGCATGCAAATCATAGACAAGATATTGAAAAAGTTTATGCAGGAGATATTGCAGCAGCAGTTGGATTAAAAGATGTATCAACAGGTGATACATTATGTGATCCAGATCACCCAATTATACTTGAATCAATGGAATTCCCAGAGCCAGTTATCGATATAGCTATCGAGCCAAAAGACAAGGCTAATGGAGAAAAAATGGGAATAGCTTTAGCAAAACTTGCTGAAGAAGACCCAACATTCAAAACATGGACAGACCAAGAATCTGGACAAACAATCATCGCTGGTATGGGTGAACTTCACCTAGATATCATCGTAGATAGATTAAAGAGAGAGTTCAAAGTTGAATGTACAGTTGGTAAGCCACAAGTTTCTTACAAGGAAACAATCAGAAATAAGGTTAAAGTTCAAGGTAAGTTTGTTCGTCAATCTGGTGGACACGGACAATATGGTGATGTATGGTTCGAAATGGAACCATTAGAGCCAGGTTCTGGAGTTCAATTCGAGAGCAAAATCGTTGGTGGTGCTGTTCCAAAGGAATACATCAAACCAATCGAAGATGGATTAAGAGAATCTGCAATGAGTGGTATATTAGCTGGATACCCAGTTATAGACTTCAAAGCAACATTAGTTGATGGTTCTTACCATGAAGTTGATTCATCTGAAATGGCATTCAAGATTGCTGCATCTATGGCTTTCAAAGAAGGATGTAAGCAAGCAAAATCTGTTATATTAGAGCCTATAATGAAGGTTGAAGTAACTGTTCCTGAAGAATACATGGGAGATGTTATTGGAGACATTAACTCTAGACGTGGTAGAATGGAAGGAATGGAAGCTAGAAACGGTAACCAAATAATAAGAGGATTTATTCCACTTTCAGAAATGTTTGGTTATGCAACAGACTTACGTTCTAAGACACAAGGTAGAGGAACATATTCAATGGAACCAAGCCATTACGAAGAAGTTCCAAAGTCTGTATTAGAGCAAATAGTTGCTTCTAGATCTAAGAAAGCAGAATAATATACAAATATGTATATATTGTGAAAACAAAAATAACACTTGCATTTTACTTGAAAATATAGTAAAATGCAGGTGTGAAATAAGATATTAATTTTAAATATAAATAGTCATGAGCAAGACTCAAGACTAACTAAAAAGGAGGAAAATTAAATGGCAAAGGAAAAATTTGTAAGAACAAAGCCACACGTAAACATTGGTACAATTGGTCACGTTGACCACGGTAAAACTACTACAACAGCAGCTATTACAAAATACTTAAGCTTATTAGGACAAGCTAAATACGAAGCATACGATCAAATCGATGGTGCTCCAGAAGAAAGAGCAAGAGGTATTACAATTAATACTGCTCACGTTGAATATGAAACAGCAAACAGACACTATGCTCACGTTGACTGCCCAGGACACGCAGACTACGTAAAGAACATGATCACTGGTGCTGCTCAAATGGATGGTGCTATATTAGTTGTTTCTGCAGCTGATGGACCAATGCCTCAAACAAGAGAGCATATATTACTAGCTAGACAAGTTGGTGTTAAATACATCGTTGTTTACCTAAACAAATGTGATATGGTTGATGATCCAGAATTATTAGAATTAGTTGAAATGGAAGTTAGAGACCTATTATCAGAATATGGTTTCCCAGGAGATGAAATTCCAGTTATAAAAGGATCTTCATTAAAAGTACTAGAAAGTACATCAACAGATCCAAATGCACCAGAATATCAATGCATTAAAGAATTAATGGACGCAGTTGATACTTATATCCCAACACCAGCAAGACCAGTAGATAAGCCATTCTTAATGCCTATCGAAGATGTTATGACAATAACAGGTCGTGGAACAGTTGTTACTGGTAGAGTTGAAAGAGGACAAGTTAAGATTCAAGACGAAGTTGAAATCGTTGGAATTAAACCTTCTACAAAAACTATCGTTACAGGTGTTGAAATGTTCAAGAAAACACTTGACCAAGCTGAAGCTGGAGACAACATCGGAGCATTATTAAGAGGTGTTCAAAGAACAGATGTTGAAAGAGGACAAGTTCTTGCAAAACCAGGATCTATACATCCACATACAAAATTCAAAGCACAAGTATACGTTTTAACTAAAGACGAAGGTGGACGTCATACTGCATTCTTCAATGGATACAGACCACAATTCTACTTTAGAACAACAGACGTTACAGGTGTTATCGAACTAGAAGCTGGAACAGAAATGGTTATGCCAGGAGATCACGTAAACATGACAATCGAACTTATTACTCCAATCGCTATCGAAAACGGATTAAACTTCGCTATTCGTGAAGGTGGAAGAACAGTTGGATCAGGAGTTGTTTCTGATATAATTGAATAATTTATGAATATTTAGAGAATAAATAATCATAATATTAATAAGTAATTATTTAAGGATAGTAAGGCAGCTATCACGCCAGAGATGGTCTTAAAAGAGATGTGGGGAACGCCGTCCCACTAAATAATTACAAATGAAAATAGCAAGGGTTACAGAGATTTGTAATATCTTGCTATTTTTATTATTATCTTTTTTTAGATTTATTGTAAACAAAGAAAATTATATGATTTTAGTTTTGCCATATACCCAAATTTATTGATGCATATTATTGTTATTAATGCCAATATATGATAAAATAATTAAAGTCAAGAGAGGAAAGTAAAATGAATAAACAGATTGGTATGGTAAATTATAAAGTAATAGAATTATTGGATTTAAATTATAAAGAAGAATTACCTATATTCTTAGGTGATAGTAATATAGAGCATATGAAAAAACAACATTTTGAGGACTATGAAAAATATGGAGAAGATATAAAGAATATAATAAATAATCCAACATATGTTGCAAGAAATCCTAATCAGGATTCAATAGAGTATATAAAAGAATATAAAATAGACAATGCTTTTGTGTTGGTTGCAGTAAGGATAAGTAGTAAAGGCACTATGTTTGCTAAAACATTATTTACTATGACCGAAAGAAAGAAAAATATATACTTAAAAAATGGATATGCAAAAAAATATGAATAATTACTTGCAAATGAAAACAATGTATGTTAAAATAAATATAGCATATAATAATATAAAGAAAGTTTCTGAGGGCGGAACAGGCAGCCGCCACCCGTAGTTAGGAGATGTAGGAAGGTCAACCTACCTAAACTTTCTTGACGGGGTAGGATTAATCCTACCTTTTTTTATATTTAAAATTCGCTATAGCGAAAAGTAATATAATGAATTTATTTTTTGATATTAAAAATTAATAAAAATGCAATTTTATAAGTGAATCTTTTTTTGAGAGAACAATAAAATGCCTGAAAAATTGCCAAATTAAATTGACTTTTGGCCGATTTAAGTATATACTTTAAGCGTAAATACTAAAGAAACAGAGGATGAACTAATCAGATTTATAACTTACGAAAGGAAAGCTAATAAATATGAAAAAAACAACAATATCAAGCATAATAATAGCAATATCAATGATAGTATTCACGACTAAGGTACAGGCAGCTACAGGAAAAGTAACAACAGAAACTTTGAATTTAAGAAGTAAAGCTTCAACTGATTCGTCAGTGGTAAAGTTACTTAACATGGACGATGAGTTGGAAATCATATCAGAAGAAGGAAATTGGTATAAAGTTAAGGTTGGAGAAAATGAAGGCTATGTTAGTAAAGACTATGTAAAAGTTGATAAAACATCAACAGAAGCAAACGATACGACACCAACCGATAATAACAAAAATAATTCTGGTGCAAATTCAACAGAAAATAAAAACAATGGAACGACTTCAAGTCAAACCACATCAAACACTGTAACACCAAATTCTACCTTAAAACTTGAAAAAGATGTTACAATAAAAATATTACCATTAATAAATGCGAATAATCTTGGAACGGCAAAAGCTGGAAACGAAGTTACTGTTATTACAACAGCAAATAACTGGATATTTATAGAAACAAGCGAAATTGCTGGCTGGATAGTAAAAGATTCAAGTGTGGGACAAGTTAAGAGTTCAGAAGATAAAAATACTGGCTCAAGTACAGATAATAACACCACAGATACTAGCAATAATGATGACAAGGGTGAGGAACAAACTGATACCAAAACTAATACGGATAATAATGACGATACAACTTCATCAGATACAAATTATACTAAAACAACCAAATACATTAATGCTTCGTCAGTATATGTTAGAAAAGAAGCTTCAACAAGTGCTGGAATTGTAACAACTTTAATTAGAAATACTGATGTTACAGTTGTTGGAGAATCAGGAGATTGGTACAAAGTTACATATAAAGATTACAGTGGATATATTTATAAAGAACTATTGTCAGATAAAAAAACAGAAGAAACAAATAGAAGTAGCGCTAATAGAGAAAGCGCTACAACTGTTTCAAGTGTAACTACTGAAACTACAACAGAAGAAACGTCAAAGGGACAAGAGATTGTAGAATATGCAAAACAATATTTAGGATGTCCATATGTTTATGGAGGTTCGGGGGATAAATCTTTTGATTGTTCTGGATTTACAATGTATGTATACAAGAAATTTGGATATACATTAAGCCATTCTGCAATAGCGCAATCTAAAGTTGGAACATATGTTGCAAAAGGAGATTTACAAGCTGGAGACTTGGTATTCTTCTTAGATTATGAAACAATGGATGGCATAGGACATTGTGGAATATATATTGGAAATGGCGAATTTATACACGCGTCTTCTGGAAGTGGATATTGTGTAAAAGTATCAAACTTATTAACAGGAAGCTACAACACGAGATATGCTACAGCTAGAAGGTTAATCTAATAAGAGCACGACGTAATAATATAGAGTTTTATAAATAATATAGGGCAATTTAAAAGGAGAATGTTAGTGAAAAGACCACTTTTAATTGTTACTATATCATACATATTAGGAATAATTATAGGGGTATACTTTAAGCAAAGTATACTCTTTATTTTGCTTACAGGAATTATTGGGATTGTATTTTGGAAAATAATAAAAAAGAAAAAAATTGTAATTATTGCAATATGTATTGTACCATGTTTATTGTCTTGCCAGCAGACCAATAATTTAAATAATAAATACAATAAAATGTATAAATTAGCTGATGAAAACATTGCAATAACGGGAACTGTGTGCAGTCAAATAAAGGAGACTGATTATAAGTATTCTGTTAATATTAAACTAGAAAATAAATTAAAATTAACAGTCTATATAGATAAAAGAGAAAATGTTTCAAAATTAGAATACGGCAATAAAATATCTGTTACAGGAACGTATAAGAAGCCAACAGAGAAAAGAAATTATAAAGGCTATGATTATATGAAATATTTAAAGGCTAAAAAGATATGTGGCGCTTTAATGGTAGATGGAGAGGTAAAGCCGATTAAAACAAAAAATATTAATCAAATATTTGCTATAATAAATAAATTATCGTTAATTTTTAAACAGAATTTGAAAAAGCTGTTACCAAAGCAAGAAGCTGAACTCGAACAGGGAATTTTATTAGGAGACACGTCTGATATAGAAAGTGAGATTAAAGATGATTTTAGAGAATGTAATTTATCGCACATGCTAGCAGTATCTGGAGCTCATTTATCTTATCTAGTGTTAGGAATAAATACTGTTTTAAGCAAAAAGGCATTTGGAATACGAAGAAGAAAAATTTTATCTATAATATTTATCTTAATTTTTATGGTTATTGTTAATATGAGCCCATCGGTTGTAAGAGCTGGAATATCAATTATTATAGCAATATTTGCAACTTTAATTTACAGAAAACAAGATACATATACAACAATTTCAATTGCTTTGTTATTAACATTATTAAATAATCCATTTGCAATTTTTGATGTTGGATTACAGTTGTCATATCTTGCAACTTTAAGCATAATAATTTTTTATTCTAAATTCACCCAAAAACAATTTAATAATAAAGTAAAAAGTATTTGTATGAGAGTGCGATGCTCACTTTGAGTGCAAACATTTTAATTCTTCCAATTACAATCTATGAATTCAACACAATTCCAATAAACTCAATAATATCAAATTTGTTAGCTGGTCCATTGCTTGGAATATGCATAATATTAGGCATGTTCACAGTAATTATTTCAACAGTTTGTTTTCCTGTGTCAAAATTAATAGCATTTCCATTGCAAATTATTTTAAAAATTCTAATAAAGATAATAGAATTAATTTCTAAAATTCCATTTGGAAATTATACTGTAAAAACTCCATGGTTCATAGTAATGTTTTTAACTTATGCAATAATTGCCACATTAATATATAACAAAAAGAGAATTACTAAAATTTTAACTATGATTACTTTAATAATATTTATTGTTATGCAGGTTTGCACTTTTATAAATATTGATGGAAAACTAAAAATCTATTTTATAGACGTCGGACAGGGAGATAGCATGCTTGTGAAAACTGTAAGAGGAAAGAATATTCTAATTGATGGTGGTGGAAGCAAGAATCCAGATTATGATATAGGAGAAAAGATTTTAGTGCCATATTTATTAGATAGAAGAATAAAAACATTGGATTATGTAATTATATCACATTTTGATGAAGATCATGTTGGTGGAATATTGACTGTTATGCAAGAGTTGAAAGTGAAAAAAGCAATAATTGCAAGACAATTTGAAAACTCTAATAATTATAAAAAATTTATTAAATTAGCACAAGAAAAGAAAATTAAAGTTATTGTTGTAGAAGCTGGAGATGTGATAAATATAGAAAAAGATATAAAGCTAAAAGTTTTATGGCCAGACTCAAAAAATAAAATTAATGAAAATGTTTTAAACAATAATTCACTTGTTTGCAAACTAGAATACAAAAATTTTTCAATAATGCTGACTGGAGACATAGAAGAAATTGCAGAAAAAGCAATACTTGAAAAATATAAAAGGAATGTAAAAATATTAAAATCAAATATTTTAAAAGTAGCACATCATGGTTCTAAAAGTTCATCAACAGAAGATTTTATTAAAGCTGTAATGCCAGAGATTGCACTAATTGGAGTTGGAAAAGACAATAGCTTTGGGCATCCATCTGATGGAACAATAGAAAGACTTAACAAAATAAAATGCAAAATATTAAGAACAGATGAAAATGGAGAAATTGAATTGTTTGTGAACAAATTCCAATTTATTGACTATTTGACTATTTTATAGTATTATATACTTGTTGAATAGTAAATTAAAGATAGGAGTTTTAATATATGTTATGTTCAATGTGTAAGAAAAACACAGCAGTAATATTTATAAATAAACAAGGCGCAGATGGCAAAGCCGAAGTTGAAGGTTTATGTTACGAATGTGCTAAAAAGAAGGGAATAAATCCAATAGATACAATGGCGAAACAAGCTAATCTATCGGATAAAGATATACAAGATTTATCTAATAAATTAGATACAATGTTTAAGAATCTATCAGACAACATGGCTGATATAGATGAAGATGAACTTTCAGAAATGATTAATGGGGAAAGTGAAATAGAGGGGGCTCAAGGAGTTCCTCTTGGCTCGATTTTTTCTGGATTGTTTGGAATAAAACAAAATGGAGATGAGTCATCAAATTATTCGTCTGGTGGAACGCAAAAGGTTAAAGAGAAAACTAAGCCAAATAAAAAGAGAAAAGCACTAGATACTTATGGAACCAATTTAACGGTTAAGGCTAAGAATAATCAAATTGACAGAGTTATTGGAAGAGACAAAGAAATTGAAAGAATGATACAAATTTTAAATAGACGTTCTAAAAATAATCCATGTTTGATTGGTGAGCCGGGTGTTGGAAAAACAGCAATTGCTCAAGGCTTAGCTCTTAGAATTGCAAGCGGAAATGTACCTGCTAAACTTTTAAACAAAGAAGTTTATTTATTAGACATGACAGCTGTAATTGCTGGAACACAGTTTAGAGGCCAATTTGAGGCTAGAATGAAGGCTATAATAGATGAATGCAAAAATGATGGAAATATTATTTTAGTAATTGACGAGATTCATAACATTATAGGGGCAGGAGATGCTGAACATTCAATGAATGCGGCAAATATTCTAAAGCCATCACTTGCAAATGGTGAGCTACAAATGATTGGTACTACTACTTTAAAGGAATATAGAAAATATATTGAAAAAGATACTGCTTTAGAGAGAAGATTCCAACCAATAATAGTAGAAGAGCCATCTGTTGAAGATGCAATTTCAATATTACAAGGAATTAAACAATATTATGAAGATTATCATCATGTAAAAATTTCGAATGATATAATTAGACAGATTGTAAATATGTCTGAAAAATATATTCATGATAGATTTTTACCAGACAAGGCAATCGATATATTAGATGAAGCGTGCTCAAAGATAAATTTAAATGATAAAGATTTATATGACTTAGAAGTGTTGAATAATCAATTAAAAGAGGTTCAAGCTAAAAAGGAAGAAGCTGCACAAGCCGATTCTACAGAAGATTATCAAAAAGCAGCAGAACTTAAAACACAAGAGTGCGCATTACTAGAGCAAATTGATAATTTGAAAAAGAGAATGCAACCTAAAGATTTGACAACGCAAGACATTGCAAACGTAATAGAAAGCTGGACGAAGATTCCAGTAAACAAAATTACAGAAGAAGAAACAAAGAAATTGTTGAATCTAGAAGATAATCTGCATAAGAGAATAATAGGACAAAACGAGGCTGTTGAAGCAGTTTCAAGAGCAATAAGAAGAAATAGAGTAGGCTTAAAGAGCACAAAAAGACCACCATCATTCATATTTGTTGGACCAACTGGTGTTGGAAAAACAGAACTTGCAAAAGCATTAGCATATGAGATGTTTGGAAGTGAAAAATCTATAATCCGTTTCGATATGTCTGAATACATGGAAAGCAACTCAACAGCGAAATTGATTGGTGCACCTCCAGGATATGTAGGATATGATGATGCAGGTCAACTAACTGAAAGAGTAAAGAGAAATCCTTATTCAATAATATTGTTAGATGAAATTGAAAAGGCGCATAATGATGTATTTAATATATTATTGCAAGTGCTAGATGATGGCAGATTGACTGATGCACAAGGAAACACAGTAAGTTTCGAGAATACAATAATAATAATGACATCAAATGCAGGTTCAAACTTAAATACAAATTCAATTGGATTTGGAGGAACATCAGAAGCTTCAAAAAACAGAATGCTTGGCGCATTAAAAGATTTATTCAGACCAGAATTTTTGAATAGAGTAGATGAAATTGTAGCCTTCGATTCATTAACAAACGAGCAACTTTTACAAATAGTAGATTTGATGGTATCTGATACTCAAAAAGTGTTAAATGACAGAAACATAGGATTAATACTTACAGATGAGGCTAAAAAATATGTGTTAACAAAAGGAACAGATTTAAAATATGGTGCAAGACCTTTAAGACGTGCAATACAAAGATACGTTGAAGACGAACTATCTGATATGATATTAAAATCTGAACTAACAAATGGTAAAAAAGTATTGGTTGAATATGATAAGGAGCAAGATAAATTAGTATTCAACATACAATAATCTAAAAATAAGAAAGCGGAGGTAAAAAAGGTGTTTAAACATGTACCAAATATTCTAACAATGTGTAGATTTGTATTAATACCATTTATATTCGGATCAATAGTAAATAATCAGTATGTAGCAGCATTCGTATTCTTAACACTTTCCGGAATTACCGATATACTAGATGGTTTTATAGCAAGAAAATTTAATTTAATAACTAACTTTGGAAAATTGATAGATCCACTAGCAGATAAGGCAACACAAATTTCAACACTTATAGCATTGCTATTTGCAGGAATAATCCCAGATTGGATATTAATAGTGGTATTTATTAAAGAAACAATAATGATAGCAGGGGCATCTTTCTTATATGGAAAAAAACTTGTAGTATCAAGCAGATGGTATGGAAAGCTTGCAACAGTAATGTTTTATGTCGCAATAGTAGCTTCATTAATTACAAATAACTTTAATTTAGCATTCCACATAGACATCTACATATACTATGTAGCACTTGCGTTAACAATATTTGCTTTAATAATGTATTTCAAAGAATTCTATCAAAAAGGATATGTAAATAAAGAAGAATTGAGCACTGTAGATAAGAAAGTTATAGAAAAATAATAGTAAAAATCGTGTTTTAATAAATAGAACACGATTTTAAAATTTTGATAGATAAAAATAAACGAATGAAAGATGTTAATTTATAAGCTCTCAATATGTCGCTCTTGGTTGGAGCTCCTTCGGACTCCTCAAAGGGCGAGCTTCCAGTTTCGATTTATAAATTAACATCTTTCACTCATTATATAATTACTCAAAATTTTCTATATACGAATTTAAATTTTCTTTCCCATAAAGAATTACACCATTTTCTAGTTCTTTTCTATCATCATTCGATAAATATTTTATCGCAATTTCAGTAGTTTCATGTAATTCATAGGTCCCGTCTTCTTTTATTCTATAAATTTCAACAAATCCATCTGAGCTTGACTTTACAACGAAATGTTCACCACAATTTCCAGAAAAATCTTTATATAACTCCACATCAGTATTTGAAAAATTTTTAATTTCCCAATCACTATAAAGCTTTGAAAATTCATTTCTTGTAATATTAGCCATCTCTGCATTTACATTTTCTTTTTCTTTTAGAGTGTGCCCACATCCATCATAATGTTTAAGAAAAGTTAAAATCGCATTTGGAGAAAGTTTTACTTCATCATAACTTGTTGGAACGGTTGTATATGGAGATGTAGTTTGAAAATTTTCAATAGTTTCATTTGCAGAACCAATATTTTGAACGGATTTTAAATTATAAATTATAATAGCAAAAGTAGTTACAATGCTTGCAATTATAATAAGTATTAAAGCAATAATAAATTTTTTATTCATATTAAATTCCTTCCTTTTTCCTAGTATTTCCATAATTTACTTATGTATGCAGAAAAAAGAAAATTTAATAAATAATGCTTTTAAGACACTTTGGAAGAACGAGTGTAAGGTTTTATTTCATCAGTTAAACCAATCAAATAATCAATACTAGTATTATAAAAATCTGCTAAAACAATAAGAGAGCTAATAGGAATATTAACTTTTTCTAATTCGTATTTGCTATAATTTGTTTGTGAAATATTTAAAATTTTGGCAATTTCCTCTTGTTTTAAATCGTGATCTTCCCTTAAATCTTTAAGTCTTAACATTATAAAATTCATTCCTTTCATTAATTCAGAAAAAAACATATAGCAAAGAAAAATTTGAATTGTTAGTTCAATGTTCCAAAATTAATAATGCAATAAATAAGGAAAATTACTACTATCAATTTTTTATAGTTTTCTGAAAATTTGTTAATTACTATTTTATAATAGTTAATATTTGACTATTGACTTATAGTTATAATTTGACTATAATTTTATTAGTTAAATTATAACTAAAGAGGAGGGCACGAATGAGAAGAGAAAAAACGTTAATAATATAATTAATAAAAACATAGGAAGGGAAAAAGAAAAATGAATAAACTAAAAAACAAAAAAGGAATAACTCTTATTGCGTTAGTTGTTACAGTGGTAGTACTTATAATTTTAGCAGGAGTAAGCATAAATGCTGTTTTAGGGGACAATGGAATAATAAAAAAAGCAAATCAAGCAGCAAGTGTAACAAAAGAAGCAGAAGTAAAAGAAGCAATTAATAGAACAATACTAGAATTTTATTTAACTGATGATTATGAAACATTAGAAGATTTCTTAAAAGCAAAAGTAACAGAAGGAAAAATAGATAGTGTAACAAAAAATGCAGATGGAACATTAACAGTAAAAAAAGGAGAATATTCAGTAACAGTAGAAAATAAAACAAATTCTTCAGGTGGAAGTAGTTCTGGAGGAGAAACGCAAACACCAGAAATTACAATAGGAGAAGCAAAAGTTGTAGCAAACAGCGATGGAACAGGTTCAGCAATAACTGATGCAGCTAGTGTATATTTAGGAAGCACACTTTATATAACATTTTCACACTCAATAACAGGTGGAACAACAGTAGTAGATAAAACCATTCCATATGCAGTAACAAAAAATGGAACATATACTTTTACCGTAACAGGAACCGTGAATGGAAAAAGTTATACAAAAAATGTTAGTGTAACAGTAAACCAATTTAAGACTGCAAAAGATTATGTGGCTGCAAATGTAGAAGTAACATATCCAGACGGAAAAGTATGGATTCCAGAAGGCTTCAAAGTTGCAGAGGATTCAGCCTCAACAGTACAAGGAGGAGTAGTAATAGAAGATAAAGATGGAAACCAATTTGTATGGGTGCCAGTAGCAACAATAGCAGATTATAAGAGAACATGGTATACTGGAGATGCTTCATTTAGTAGCTATTTAGAAGCATTACCGGAAGACGAAAAGACAAGTGTAAAAACATATAAAGGATTTTATATAGGAAGATACGAAGCAGGGGATAAAGAAAATACAGTTGCAAAAACATTAAGAAGTTCAAATGATGTAACAAAAGCGGTTACAATAAAAGCAAATCAAGCTCCATATAATTATGTAACAAGAACACAAGCTGTTTCTTTAGCAGAAGGATTTAAAACCCAACAAGGGTATAAAGCCAAAACAAAATTAGTAAGTAGTTATGCATGGGATACAACAATAGCATTTTTACAAAAAGTAAATAGTGATTATGGAAGTAGCTCAGAAGAAGGAAATTATTATGATACAACATTTTCATATACAGATATAACAGGGGCAACTAAAACAAAGGCAAGTGATTCAGAAGTATTAGTTCCAACAGGACAAACAACCCCAGTATGTAATATTTATGATATGGGAGGAAATGTTTGGGAGTGGACGACTGAGTCATCTTCGAGCACGTTCTCTCCTTACGCTTTTCGTGGAGGCTGTTACGACGACAATTTCGCGGATTGTCCAGCCGGTCGTCGCGATCTCGATTCAGACTATGCCTACGCTTACCGTGGTTTCAGGCTCACTTTATTTATGTAAACCTAGAGCATAGCTGAAAGTAGAGCCCGGAGATGTAAATTAGAAACAGGGATGCTTCAGTCTAAACTGGAAATAGGGGACATTGTCAAGTGTGTAGACCTTGTCAAGATTAGTGTGTAAATTTTTTTAATAATTTTTATTAGTAGTGCAGAAATTGTACTACTAATTTTTATATTCAATTTTCAATGTTTTTCAATTTATATATTTTAAGAGATCATATAAAAATAGCTTAATACTTGTAAAAATGTATTAGGCTATTTGGCGTTTGTTATTTATATATTTTCTACTAAATATTTTGTGGTAGTACATCATATTTCTTTAATTTTCTAACTTAATGAATTTTTTTTTTGTCATAATTATATCAAAACAATTTAGAAAATCAAGAGGAACAGACAATTTTTTATAAAATAACAAAATTAAAAAAATTATAAAAACGAAAAAGTTTCAGTTTATGCAACAATGCTTAATATAAACAAAATTTACTGTTTTCAATTATCATTAAGTTAGAAACTTAAAAATAATTAAAAAGGAGAGAAAAGTTGCATGAAAACAAAAGAAATTAAAGGTATTACATTAATCACTCTAGCAATTACAATTGTTGTATTAATTATACTTGCCGGAGTAAGTATAAATGCAGTAATAGGCGATGATGGGATAATAAGAAAAGCACAAAATTCTGCAAACTTAACAAAAGAAGCAGAATTAAAAGAAGCAATTAATAGAACAATACTAGAATTCTATTTAACTAATGATTATGAAACATTAGAAGATTTCTTAAAAGCAAAAGTAACAGAAGGAAAAATAGATAGTGTAACAAAAAATGCAGATGGAACATTAACAGTAAAAAAAGGAGAATATTCAGTAACAGTAGAAAATAAAACAAATTCTTCAGGTGGAAGTAGTTCTGGAGGAGAAACGCAAACACCAGAAATTACAATAGGAGAAGCAAAAGTTGTAGCAAACAGCGATGGAACAGGTTCTGCAATAACTGCAGCTAGTGTCTATTTAGGGAACACACTTTACATAACATTCGTACATTCAATAGCAGGTGGAACAACAGTAGTAGATAAAACCATTCCATATGCAGTAACAAAAAACGGAACATATACTTTTACCGTAACCGGAACGGTGAATGGAAAAAGTTACACAAAAAATGTTAGCGTAACAGTAAACCAATTTAAAGATGTATATGAATATATGCAAACAAACACAAAAGTAACATATTCAGATGGAAATGTTTGGGTACCAGAAGAATTTAGAATTTCAACAGACTCAGCAGAAACAGTGCAAGGCGGAGTAGTAATAGAAGATAAAGATGGAAACCAATTTGTATGGGTGCCAGTTGCAACAATTGCAGACTATAAGAGAATAGAGTTTCATCGAGGTACATTAACGCTGTATTCAGAAAACTTAGCTACCGATGAAGAAAATAGCATAACAAAATACAAAGGATTTTATATAGGAAGATACGAAGCCGGAGATAAAGAAAGCACAGAATTAAAAAAACTAAGAGAGTATGGGGAAACAGCCACAAATACAGTAACGATAAAAGATGGCCAGGCACCATATAATTGTGTAACAATAGAACAAGCTAGAAGTTTAGCAGAAGATTTTAAAACACAGCAAAACTATAAAGCAACTATAAAAACAAAATTAGTAAGTAGTTATGCGTGGGATACTACTCTATGTTTTATACAGAAAATAGTTGATAATTACGGAAATAGCTCACCTCAAGGAAATTATACTGATACAACATTTTCATATACAGATATAACAGGAGCGAGCAAAACAAAGGAAAAAAACTCAAAGGCATTAGTCCCAACAGGACAAACTACTCCTGTATGCAATATTTATGATATGGGGGGAAATGTCTATGAATGGACAACGGAAACTTGTTCGACTCCTAAATATCCTTATACAATACGAGGAAACGGCTGTGATGACCATTATGTGAATGCTTCTGCGGGTGGACGCAGTAATATTGAAGATAGACCTGATGTTTACTTTGGCTTTAGAATTACTTTATTTTTGTAGATGGTAAAACATGAACTAAAATGGTCAATAATACTTGCTTATCAAACAATACAAAATGGGAGAAGAAGTGTATTACATGATGTAATAGTAAGTTCGCAAAGGCCGAAGGTAATATGACAAATGCCTATTAAATGGTAATCTGTAAGAAATAAAAAATAGTTATTAAAAGTATTAAAGTTAAGTACCTAATGACTATTTTTTATGATTTAATTATAGCAAAAGAATTAAAAAAGCAAGTATTTAATTAGAAATTTTATATAACAAAAATTTAGGTCAATCGAGAAATTCATAGATATTTGTCGAACGATTCTACTTGCTTTTTATTCTAAAGCATAATATAATTTTATTAAATTTCAAAAATAAATTGTTTCAAAAAGTTTTCATTAAAAAAATTATTTCAAATTTCGCTATAGCGAAAAAAATTAATTCTTAAACAATACCAATAAGTAATATTGCTTTAAAATATTGACCAATAAGTAAAATGATTGTATAATTAGGAGGAAGATAATTGAAAGAAGAAAAAATGTATGTTCCATCTGGATTAAAAATAGTAGATGGAAAAGATATTATGTGCTACACAGGGGCATTTTATTTAAAGAATAAAGAAAAGATAGATAAAATGCTAAAGAAATGTGAAGAAATTCTAAGAGAAGAAGAGCAAAAGTCAAAAGAATTTAAGGGAAAAAATGAAAACATTATAAGAGAAGAAACAGAAAAATATTATATAAATCAGAAACATGATAAAATGTTTAAAGAAATGTTATCTGACAAAAAGAGTACTGTTGATTTTATAAATAGTTTTTTACATTTAAATTTAGTAGAAGATGATATAGAAAAATATGAAAAAGAATTTAGAACGTCAGAATTTAGTAATGTAGAAGCAGATGTTGTATATAAAATAAAGAATAAGAATGTATTTATATTAATAGAACACCAATCAAGTGTGGATTATAAAATGTCATATAGAATAATGCGTTACAAATATGCGATAATAGAGTCTGCAATAGATAAAAAAAGATTAAAAGAACAAAGTTATAGAATTCCGATGGTAATACCAATAGTATTGTACACTGGTAAAAGAAAATGGAAAAGGTTATTAATAAATGATATAGAAGAAAAAGTAGAAGGATATGCTGAAAACTGGTTGGAATATACGTTGATAGATGTAAATGAATTTAGTAACGAACAATTATTAGCAGATAATTTAATAATAACTAAAGCGATGTTAATAGAAAAGTCTAAAAATAAAGAAGAATTATATAAAAATATAGAAGATGTAATAAATATGCAAAAAGAAAGAAGGGCTTTTAATAATTTACAATTGGAAAAATTGATAACATATGAATTGAGCGAAACAGAAGATAAAAACATAATGCATGAGTTTGTAGAAAAAATAAGAAATATAGAAGGGAGTGAAGAGATTATGACAAATGCATCAAGAATAATTAATAGAGAAATAAGAAAGGAAAGAAAAGCTGGACTTGAGCAGGGAATTCAACAAGGATTACGACAGGGAATTGCATTAGTTGCAAAAAAATTAAAAGGCAAAATGGAGATAAAAGACATAAGCCAAATAACAGGATTAAGTGAAGCAGAGATAGAGAACTTATAAAAAAGCAAAATAGTCATAAAAGTATTAAAGTTAAATGCTTAATGACTATTTTTATGTTTTTATTCTATTAAAAGAACTAAAATTTAATATGCCTATCAGCCTTGATTTTCTCACTAATTTAAAGTATAATTTTTATAGAATTACAACGTTTGAAAGGAGAAACATGAATTCAAGAAAGTTAATGTACATAGCAATTGTTGTAATGTGTGTTATAGCAGTAGTTTTAGCTATTTATTTGCAAAGTGGTAAACAACCAAGTAGCAACCGTAACACAACAAACAACGTAAAAACAGAAGAATCACAAGAAACATTAAAAAAAGAATTTGATCAAATGTTTAATAATGTTGTTGAACTAAATGATTATGATACTAGCAACATAAAAAAATTAGACAGTGGCAAAAACATTGTATATACTGCATATAGTAGTGAAGCAAGAGAGGATAATAAGTATGAATTAGATATAAATATTCCAGTAATCAATATAGATAACAAAGTGGCAGCAGAGTTTAATAGTATTACTCAAGAACTTTTTGCGAATAAGACGGCTGGGGTTATAGATAATGCAAAGGCTTATACAATTTATAGCATTTCATATACAGGATATGTTAATGGAGATATCTTGTCTGTTATAATTAAGTCAACATTAAAAGAAGGCTCTAATGCACAAAGAACTATTGTTGAAACTTATAATTATAATTTAAAAACTGAAAAGAAAATAAGCATTTATGATGCTTTGAACAAGAAAAATATTACGCAAGATGCATTAAATTCTAAAGTAAAAACAGTTATAACAAATGCAATAAAAGATGCAAATAAGATACAACTTACAGGATATGAGACTTATAGTAGAGATATAAACAGTGATATTTACAATATAGAAAACATAGAGACATTCTTCTTTGGAGAAGATGGAAGTTTGTATGTGTTATTTCCATATGGAAATAATAAATTTACTTCTGAAATGGATATTGTGAAATTTTAAAAAACTATAGAAAAGAGCAATTTGAATATGGCAAAAAATATATTAATAACCGAAAAGCCTTCTGTTGCAATGGAATTTGCAAAGGTATTAAATATAAATACTTCTAGAAAAGACGGCTATTTGGAAGCAGATAATTGGATAATAACATGGTGCGTTGGACATTTGGTAACGATGTCATATCCGGAAAAATATGACGAAAAATTGAAATTATGGAGATTGGACACGCTTCCTTTTATTCCAGAAGAGTATAAATACGAGGTAATTCCAAGTGTACAGAAGCAGTTTAATACGATTCAATCACTACTTACAAGAGAAGATGTATCTACAATCTATGTTGCGACCGACTCTGGACGTGAAGGAGAGTATATATATAGATTGGTCGAGCAGATGATAGGTGTTAAAAATAAAGATAGAAAAAGAGTATGGATAGATTCACAAACAGAAGAAGAAATTAAGAGAGGAATAAGAGAAGCAAAAGAGCTTGATGAATATGATAGCTTAGCAGATAGTGCATATTTAAGAGCAAAAGAGGATTATTTAATAGGAATAAATTTTTCAAGACTTTTAACAATTATATATGGAAGAAGAGCTGCAAAAGAATTAAATCAAGACAAGATTTCGATTTCGGTTGGTAGAGTTATGACTTGTGTGCTTGGAATGGTAGTTTCTAGAGAAAGAGAGATTAGAAATTTCGTTAAAGTTCCATATTATAAAATAGTAGGAGAATTTGGTAACAAAGAAGAAAATAAATATTTTAAGGCAGAATGGAAAATAACAGATAATTCATCGAAAAAAGATTCAGTAAAATTATATAATGATACTGGATTTAAGAAAGAACAAGATGCCAAAGCTTTTATAATGGAATTAAAAGATAAAAAAGCAACGGTTAAAGAAATAAAAAAATCAAAGCAAAAAGAAAATGCACCACTATTATTTAACCTAGCAGAAATACAAAATGAATGTACAAAAAGATTTAAAATAAAACCGGACGAGACTCTAGAAATAATACAAAATCTATATGAAAAAAAACTTGTTACATATCCTAGAACAGATGCAAGAGTTATATCTACGGCTGTTGCAAAGGTAATTACAAAAAATTTAAATGGAATTGCTAAAGGATTTAAAGATGAAGAAATTCAGCAATATTTGAAGAGAATGTCGCAAGAAAAATATTCAACAGACTTATTAAAAACAAAATATGTAAATGATAGCAAAATAACAGACCACTATGCACTAATTCCAACCGGGCAAGGATTTGAAAACTACGATAAACTACCAGACTTGCAGAAAAATGTGTACAGATTAATAGTAAAAAGATTCTTAGCAATATTCTATCCGCCAGCAGAATACAACAAGGTTTCTGTAACAATAGAAGTAGAAAACGGTCAGAATAAAGAAGAATTTAGTTGCAGTGGAAAGGTATGTTTAAACCCCGGATATTTGGAAGTACTAAAAGGAAAATCCACAGAAAGTACACAAAATGTGGATAAAACACAAGAAAATACAGATGATGAAGTGGATAGCTTAGCAATTTTGGCAGAGCTAAAAAAAGGTAAAGAAGTAGATGTTATAAACTACGAAACAAAAGAAGCACAGACAAATCCGCCAACAAGATACAATTCTGGTTCGATGATTTTAGCAATGGAAAATGCCGGCAAACTTATAGAAGACGAAGAATTAAGAGAACAGATAAAGGGTGCTGGAATTGGAACTAGTGCTACAAGAGCAGAAATAATGAAAAAATTAGAAAGAATTCAATACATACAAATAAATGACAAAACACAGATAATAACACCAACACAAAAAGGTGAAATAATATATGATATAGTAAACAACTCAATGCCAGACATGCTTAATCCAAAGCTTACAGCAAGCTGGGAAAAAGGATTAGATATGGTAGCAAAAAAAGAAATACAATCAGATGAGTTCATGGGAAAACTAGAAAAATACATACATTCAAAATTTAACAGATTAGTCGTAAAATATTAATTCGCCCATTAGGGACGCCCCTTTTTGGGCGAAAAAGGAGGAGAATATGAAAGTTGGTTTAGCTTTAGCAGGAGGAGGCGTTAAAGGTGCCAGTCATATTGGTGTAATTAAGGCCTTACAAGAAAACGGAATAGAAGTAGATTATGTAGGAGGAACCAGCATTGGAAGCATTGTAGCTTCATTGTTTGCCATGGGATACACAACTGAAGAAATGCTTAAATTATTTAAATATTTTTCAAAAACAATAATGAAAGCAGACCCGAAGTATTATTGGACAAATGTTAAAACCACAAAAAATTTTATGGGATATGGAGTATTATCTGGAGAGAACATTGAAATAGCAATAAATGAATGTGCAGAGTTGAAAGGTTTCAAAAAAGTAGATGATATAAAAATGCCAATAGTTATGCCAACAGTTGATATCAAAAACAGCAGGAAATACGTATTTACAAACCATGAATTTGATGAAAACTTTGATGAAGATACATACATAAGAGATATAACAATAGGAAAAGCAGTACGCGCAAGTTGTAGTTATCCTGGAATGTTTGCTCCTACAATATTTAAAGAGCATAAATTTGTAGATGGCGGAATTATAGACAATCTTCCAGCACAAGAAGTTAGAAAACTTGGGGCAGACAAGGTTTTATCAATTCGTTTTAGCTCTAAAAGCGATGTTGACCCTAAAAATGTAATAGAAGTTGCTTTAAAGTCAGTTGATTTATTATTTGAGCAGAGAACTGATTCGGAAGTACAAAGTAGTGATTTTGCAATGACACTAGATTTATCAGAAGCAAGTGTATTTAATATTAAAAAAATTGATTATTGCTATAATCAAGGATACATTGCTGCAATAGAAAACATGAAAAAAATAAAAGAATGTTTAAATAAATAAAAATAGTAAAAAGTGGAGGATAAAATGGCTAATACAGAAAATAGTAAATTAGAATTATTACCACATCAAAATGAAGCATATCAAGCTGTTATAAAAAAATTTGAGGAAAAGGGAAAAGCAGCAGTAATATTTCCAACAGGCTGTGGAAAATCTTTTGTGGCATTAGAATATATATTGAAGCATCCAGACGAAAGAGTATTATTTTTAGCACCAAGACGTGCGATTGCAAATCAGATGTATGAATATATAGTTCGATACATTGGTGGCGATACGAGGCCAATAGAAGAAATTCAAAAAGAATATGGAACTGGAAATAATCCAAGTGAAAGCTTAAAATTAGCCGCTAGAAGTTACATACCAAATATTGAATGTATGTTATATCAAATGATATCTGCTTATGGAGAAAGACAAAGTGTTGATAAAATATTAAATAGTTTAAAACCTACTATAATTATTGTAGATGAAATGCATCACTTAAAAACTAAATCCATAAGAGCTACAGCCGGTAGTAATGTTGTTGAAAACGACGAGAAATATGAAGAAGAATTTTCTAATAGAATAGAAAGAGAAAATAAATGGGGAAAAAAGTTTAAAAAATTTTTGGAGGACAACCCACAAGCAAAATTATTAGGACTATCAGCTACACCAATAAGACATGACGGAGCAAATGTTGTTGAAAGAATTTTCAAAGATGCTGTTGCAAGTCAAAAGTCCCTGCTAGAAGCAATGGAAGAAGGAATAATATATCCACCAAAATATGTTGTGCCAGATTTTGTAAGAGAAGACGAATTAAAAACTCTGCTTGAACAAATTGAACAAGCTGAAGGAGCAAGAAAAGAAGAATTAAAAGCAATGTATGATGAATTAGCTTTAAAATCTGCAAATGCTCCTGGTATACCGCAACTTATGGAAGAAAATATAAGCGAAAAAGATGGAAAGTATATTATATTTTGTAAAGATATAAGTGACATGAAAGAAAAAATGGCTAATGCTAAAGAATGGTTTGGAAAAATTGATGAAGAACCAGAAATATATGGTATTAGTTCACAGGATAATACAAGTGTCGAACAGTTACAGAGTTTTAATAACTCAAAATCTAGCCATTTAAAATTGATGTATTGTGTTGGAATGATTGATGAAGGAGTTCATTTGAATAATGTTTCAGGAGTTATTCTAGCTACAAAAACTGAAAGTAGACCAGTATATATGCAAAGAATAGGAAGATGCATATCATATGAAAAGAACGGAAAACAGGCAATAGTTATAGACTTGGTAAATAATAATGAAATTTTAAGTAATAAAGAAGAAGTAGAGTATGGATATGAAATAAATGATATAGAAGCTTTACAAAAATTAATAGATTGGATAAATAACAAGAATAATGGAAAACTACCAGAATATTCTGCCGAAAAATCACAAAAAGAGAAAACAATGGCAAGGAGAATGGCTAGAATAAATAATAAATATATAAAATATGCTCAAAATCAGGAAATGATAAAACAGCTTGATAAAGAAGAACAGGATAAAATACAAGATATAATAGAATTAGGAAATACAATAGGATTATTCAGTAAAGCCATAAAACTAGATTTTAGTGATGAAGAGCAGAGACAGGAAGATTTGATCAATCAGTTTATAGACGGAATTGCTATAAAAGGAGTAAGAAAAGATTTTGTAAGATTATTGCAAGAAAGACTAAGAGAAGGAACTTTTAAAGAGGTAATGCAATTTTGCGAGAAAAACGGAAGATTACCAAAGCAGGTAGTCGGAACAAAAGCTACACTTACAGAAGAACAAATTTATGAAAACAATCTATATGCCAGATGGCGTAGATGTGATGAGAAACAGTTGGTGGATAAATATTCAGGGGTTCCAATAGAAAAAGTACCTGAGGAATATAAATCGATTGTAGAACAAGTGAGAAGCTATGGATATGGGATAGAAGAAAAATTAACAACTTATCAAAAAGTAATACAATTTTGTGAGAAAAATGAAAGATTACCAAAGCAGGTAGTCGGAACAAAAGCTACACTTACAGAAGAACAAATTTATGAAAACAATCTATATGCCAGATGGCGTAGATGTGATGAGAAACAGTTGGTGGATAAATATTCAGGGGTTCCAATAGAAAAAGTACCTGAGGAATATAAATCGATTGTAGAACAAGTGAGAAGCTATGGATATGGGATAGAAGAAAAATTAACAACTTATCAAAAAGTAATACAATTTTGTGAGAAAAACGGAAGATTACCAAAGCAGGTAGTCGGAACAAAAGCTGCATTAACAGAAGAACAACTTTATGAAAAAAATCTATATGGTAGCTGGTTAAGAAGTGATGAGAAAAAATTAATAGATAAGTATATAGGTACTCCAATAGAAAAAATACCAGAAAAAGATAGAGTGATTGTAGAACAGGCAAGATACTATGGTATAGAGGAAAAATTAACATTTTACCAAGAAGTAATACGATTTTGTGAGAAAAACGGAAGAGTACCAAGAGCTGTTCACGGAACTAAAGCTGCATTAACAGAAGAACAACTTTATGAAAAAAATCTATATTACAGATGGAGAAGAAGTGATGAGAAGCAATTAGTAGATAAATATGCAGGTGTACCAATAGAAGGAGTACCAGAAGAAGATAGAGAAATCGTAGAACAAGTGAGAAGCTATGGATATGGCGTAGAAGAAAAACTAACAGCTTATCAAGAGATAATGCAATTCTGTGAGAAATATGGAAGGTGGCCAAGAATGTTTCAAGGAACAAACTCTACATGTACAGAAGAACAAATTTATGAAAGAAATTTATACAATAGATGGCAAACAAGCGATGAGAAACAGATAGTAGACAAATATGTAGGGATTCCAACAGAAAAAATACCAGAGGAAGACAAAACAATTATAGAACAAGTAAGAAGCTATGGATATGGTATAAAAAGAAAATTAATAGGTTATCAAGCGTTAATGCAATTTTGCAAAAAAAATGGAAGATTACCAAAGCAGATAGCAGGAAAAAAAGCCACACTTACAGAAAAACAAATTTATGAAAGAAATTTATATGCCAAGTGGAAGACAAGTAAAGAGAAGCAATTAGTAGATAAATATGTAGGTATACCCGTAGAAGAAATACCTGAAGAAGATAGAGCAATTGTAGAACAGGTGAGAAGCTATGGCTATCTTGGAAATGCAAAAAAAAGTGCAAATAGCCTCGGCAAAGCTGTAGGAAAGGCTGTAACAGTAACAGAAATACAACAAGCTAACGAATTTCTAAATACAATAACACAAGATAAAGAAAAAAGAGAGGAACAGGAATAGGCAATATGGTAGAAGCAAAAATAATTAATTATAAAAAAGCTCTTGTAGAAGTTGACGCAGTTCTAAGTTGTTTAGACTATAATGAATATAAAAAAATACCGACCAATATTATAAATGCAATTGAAAACAACAAAGATGAAGAATACATGTATGAATATGATGAAGAACTAGAATATGAAGATTGGTCGCTGATGCCAGAAACAAAAGCAATTTTATATAATATTTTTAAACAATATCTAGCAACAGAAGAACAAAGAAAATATTTGCAACAAAAAGAAAGACTGGAAAATTATAAAATAGAGAGCGAGAAAATAAAAAAATATAATTCGGAAAATTTGTTTAAAAAAGAAAAAGGGCAAGAAACAGAAAAAGTTGTACAGGAAGAAAACAATAAGTTAATTGTAAAAAGGGATTTAAGCTTTAAGAAAATTCTGGCAAAATTAAAATCAATATTTAGATTTATAAAAGGACTGTAAAAGGTCCTTTTAATTTTTTTACGATGAGTATATATTGTAATCAAGGTATGCATGAGTATATTACATGAGATAAGACTTTATCATTGATTAGTAAAGATAAATGTGTTAAAATTAACTAGACAAAATAATAGTAAGGTTAGAATAATTGACACCTCAGTAACGAGGGAGAGATGTTATTGCTAAAACCAATTAAAATTTATGGAACATGGGATGAAGGTATTGTAATTGACTATCATATGTTAAAGAGTAAATTTTTAGGCTATGATGAAAATGGAAAAGAAAAGTTTGAAAATGTAAGAACAGAGATAGGCGAATTGCTTTATAGATATAAGTACAAAAAAGATAAAAAATGTCTAAGTGATATCATGAAAATTGTAACAGATATTTTAGATAACTGGAAAATAAAAGAACAGTTTGATGTTGTAATACCAATACCTCCAACAAATAAAAATAGGGTGTATCAACCAGTTTATGAAAATGCAAAACAAGTATCTAATTATTTGAAAAAAGAATGCAAAATTGATGTGCTATATAAGAAAAATAAGTTGCAAGCGAAAGATGGAAAGGATATAAGCAACTCAATTAAACAAATTAGAAAAATAGAGAAACCATCAAATGTGCTAATTATAGATGATTTATATGGCACTGGTGCAACACTAAATGAAGCTTGTAAGGCTTTAAGAAAAGATGATAACGTGAAGAAAATATATTGCATGGTCTTAACAAAAACGAAAGGAGAATAAAAGTGAAAGTTTTTATTGCAGGACCGAGAATTGTTAATGAGTTAGATGAGTGTGTAAAACAGAAATTAGAGAATATATGCACAAAACAATATGAGGTTTTTGTTGGTGAGGCTGACGGCATTGACAGTTGTATTCAAAAGTATATGCGATCAAAAAATTACAAAAATGTAACTATATTCGCTAGTAACGGAATAGCAAGAAATAATTTTGGCGGTTGGAGAGTTGAATGCGTCAATGTAGATCATAATATAACAGGTTTTGAATTTTATATTCAAAAGGATTTAGAGATGGCAAAACAGGCGGACATAGGATTCATGATTTGGAACGGGAAGAGCAGAGGAACTTTTAACAACATTGTAAATTGTATAAAATTAAATAAAGAAGTAATTATATATTACTTAACAAAAAGAAAATTTTATCACATAAAAACAATGGATGATTTATATAAATTTTTAGATGTAAATGTAAAACTAAATTATAAATTAAAAAAACTATTACCAGAAAAAGAGACAACAGAATATATACAAGCTTGCTTATTTTAGTGAAAAGGACTGTAAAAGGTCCTTTTAATTTTCACATTTTTCTTTATGTACACATAATATATATCAAAAAAGAAAGGTACATAGGTGAAAATATATGGCAAGTTTTATAATAGAAGGAGGAAAAAGATTAGAGGGAGAAGTAGTAATTTCTGGTTCGAAAAATGCCTCATTGCCAATAATTGCGGCTAGTATTCTTAGCGGAAAAAAGACAACTCTTTATAATGTTCCAAACATTCATGACACACAAGTTACTTTAAAAATTCTGAAATATTTGGGCTGTAAAGTAAAAAAGACTAACGGTAAAATTGAAATAGATACGAAATACATACAAAAAAATGATATTCCTGATTATCTTATGAGAGAAATGAGGTCAACTGTAATTCTTGCAGGGGCTTTGATTGGAAGATTTAAGGATGCAAGTTTTTCATATCCAGGAGGTTGTGATATTGGAGCCAGACCTATTGATTTACATTTAAAGGCTTTTAAAAAATTAGGCATAAATATTGACGAAGAGTATGGATTTATTAGGTGCAGTTGTGATAAAATAAAAGGGGCAAATATAGACCTAGATTTTCCAAGTGTTGGAGCAACTGAAAATATAATTCTTGCAACTGTTCTAGCAGAAGGAAAAACGACTATAACAAATGCTGCACGTGAACCAGAAATAGTAGATATGATAAAGATGTTAAAAAAGATGGGTGCAAATATTTCTGGTGAAGGAACAAATGTTATAGAAATTAATGGAGTAAAAGAATTAAAATCTGTGAAATACAGAGTTATGCCAGATAGAATAGAAGCTGGAACCTTTTTATGTGCAGGTGCAATAACAAAGGGAAAAGTAAAGATTTTAAATGTTATACCAGAGCAGATTGTTCCAATAATATCAAAATTAGAGGAAGCTGGCTGTAAGTTGACGGTTGAGAAGAATGCGGTTTTAATAGAAAATTCAAAAAGATTGAAAGCTGTCGAAATAAAAACCATGCCTTATCCCGGATTTCCAACAGATATGCAATCGATATTTGGAGCAATATTAGCTGTTGCGAAAGGCACTTCGATTATAACTGAAACAATATTTGAAAATAGATTTAAATATTTGACAGAATTAAAGCGAATGGGTGCTAAAAACCAACAAGAGGGCAATGTTGCAATAATAACAGGAGTAAAAAGATTAGCAGGAACAAGTATAAACAGTACAGATTTAAGAGGTGGAGCATCTTTGGTATTGGCTGGATTGCAGGCAAAAGGTATAACAAGGGTAAACAATATAGAATATATTTTAAGAGGATATGAAAATTTTGATAAAAAATTGAATAAATTAGGAGCGAATATACAAATAGAAGAAGGTGAATAAATGAAAACAAAACAGAAAAAGGACGAAAGTAAACTATATGATTTTGACTATGAGTCTAAAGAAGAAAAAAAATTGAAGGCGAAGCGTAAAAAGGCAGTGAAAAAATCTGCCTCTAAAGAAGCAAAAAAAGAAGCAAATGGAAAACATGGACAAGTTCCAGAAAAGAAAAGATATGAAGACGAAATAATAATTGGAGTTACAAGATATCCAGAGAAAAAACAAACAAATAATCAAAAAAGCACAAAAAAATTTAATAAAAAGCCTCAAAAAAGAAGGAAGAATGAAGAAAACAGAGAAAAATATAATGTGGGGCAAATTAACAAAAAAAGTAAAATACAAGACGACAAATATTATATACAGCAAGATGAAGAGTATAATCATAAAAACAATAAAAAAATAAAAAAGCAAATAGATGAAAATGACCCACAGAGAATTATAAAAAGAAAAAGAAGAAATAAAGTAATAAAAATAATATTGCTAACAATATTGATTATATCTGCAATTATTGCATTGCTTTTGTCTCCTGTTTTCAACATTCAAACAATAGAAGTAGTAGGAAACAAGCAAATATCAAAAGAAGAAATTAAAAGTTTATCTGGCATTGAGATATATGAAAATTTGTTTAAAGTAATAAATAAAAAGGTTGAAAATAACATTAAAGAAAATGCATACATAAATACAGTAAAAGTAAGCAAGAAAATTCCAGATACAATACATATTGAAGTAGAAGAAAGAGAAGCAAGTTATATGCTGGAGTATGGTAATGGCTTTGTATATGTTAACAATCAAGGTTATATGCTAGAGATATCAAGCATAAAAAAGGAGCTTCCAATACTTATTGGAATATCAACTTCAAAGGAAGATTATAAAGCTGGAAATAGACTTAATGAAGAAGACTTAATAAAACTAGGAACTGTAATAAAAATTATGAATTCCGCACAGACGAATGGAATTGCAAGTTTAATTACAAAAATAGATATAAGCAATGAAAATAATTATACTTTATTTTTAGAAACAGAGAGAAAAACAGCATATTTAGGAGATTGTAGCAACCTAGAAACCAGAATGCTTTTCTTAGTTGGAATACTTGAAAAAGAAAAAGAAAATCCAGGCGAAATCTTTATAAATATGAACTTGAATACGGATGATGCATACTTTAGAGAGAGCGTTTAAAAGGAGAGATTTAGATTGAATAAAAAACAAATAGCAATTACTTTGGGAATAGTATGTTTAATACTTACGATGTTTGTAGTAATTCAAATAAGGACAACAAATAATGCAAACAAAGTTGTATCACAAACATTTACTAGTAACGTTTTAAGAAATCAAGTTTTAAAGTGGAAAGAAAGATATGACACAACATATGCAGAGCTTCAATCATCAGAAAAAAAGCTAGAAGATGTTAGACAACAAGCAAGTGAGAACACAGATGGTTCAGATGAGAAAGAAGCAGAATTAAAGAAAAATAATATATTAATTGGATTAACAGATGTTACAGGAGAAGGTGTTATTGTAACACTAAAAGACAATAATACTGTTACAGCAGATAGCAACATATTAGATCCAAGCATGGTAATTGTGCATATGCCAGACATTTTAGGCGTAATAAACGAGCTTAAAAATGCTGGCGCAGAAGCAATATCTATAAATGACCAAAGAGTAGTTTCTACAACATCATTAACATGCGAAGGAAATATAATTAATATAAATGGCGAAAAAATTAGTTCTCCATTCGTTATAAAAGCAATAGGAAGTTCAATATACATGAACTCTGCTTTAACAAGGGCTGGAGGCACTATAGAATATTTAAATAGATATATACAAGCATCGGTAAAAACATCAAATAATATTACAATAGGCAAATATACGGGTGTGCTTAACCCTAAATATATAAAATATACAGAGTAGAGAGGTGACAGAACTTGAAAATAAAATTTGACAAAGCCAATATAACAATGTCAATAAGCATATTACTCGTATGTGTTATTCTTGTATCTATATCGTTTATACAGTTTAAAACAGTTGAACAAGTAAATGAAACAGATATAGAAAATATGAGAGATGAAGAATTAAGAGAGCAAATTTCTTCATGGAAGAGTAAATGGGAAGAAGCAAATGAAAAATTAGAAGATACAAATACAAAAATAAGTGAATATCAAACTAAAATAGAAAGCAATGAGGAAGCGTCTGAATTATTAGACGAAGAATTGAAAAAATCACAATTATTGCTTGGCACAACAGATGTTACAGGCGAAGGAGTAGTAGTTACTTTAACAGATACAGAAGAAAGTAGTATTACGGCAGACGATTTAATAACATTGGTAAATGAATTAAGATTTGCGGGAGCAGAAGCTATTTCTATAAATGGTGTAAGAGTTATGCCAATGACAGATATTGTAGACATAGACTCATATATAATAATAAAACCATCTCAGAGAATTGTTTCGCCTTATGTTGTAAAAGCAATTGGAAACCAAACATATTTGGTTAGTACTTTGTGCTTAAAAAATAGTGGATATGTAGACAAATACAACAATAGCGGAAAATCTGTAAAACTAGAAAAACAAAAAAACATTAAAATTCCCAAATATACAGGAAATATGGATATTAAATACATGAAGGAGGTTACAAGCAAATGATATTAATAGCAATAATTATAGGATGTTTAATAGGAGCATTAATAGGAATGTATGCACCTATGGTATCGTACACATATTCAGGATATTTAGCTATTGCTATAATAGCAGCATTAGATTCTGTTTTTGGAGGAATTGTTGCAACTCTAAAAAAGAACTTTAACCTTACAATTTTCATAACTGGATTTTTTGGAAATGCAATTCTTGCAATTTTACTTACGATATTGGGACAAAAATTAAATGTAGACATATATTTAGCTGCAATTATAGTGTTTGTTGGAAGAATGTTTACAAATTTAGCTATAATTCGTAGATATTATATTGATATAGTTGTGAAAAAAATAGAAGATAAAAAGAGCAAAAAAGACAATTTAAAGGAAGAAAAAACAGAATAAAAAATAATAAGATTTTTATTACAAAAATATTACAAAAATATAACAAAACTATTGACTTTTTTTTCAAAATATAATAAAGTTAGAAGCAATAAAAAAGCAGTAAATTGGAGGAGTTAATTTTGGCAATCGGAGATATAATAGTAGGTATAGATATAGGATCCTCAAAAATTAGCTTAGTTGTAGGAGAAGTGAACAATTTTAACCAGGTAGAGCTTGTCTATACAGTGGAACATAAGTGTAAAGGGATTAAAAAAACAAAAATAATAGATGAAGACGAAATAGCAAATGCAATAGTAAAGTCAATTCAGGATGCTGAAAGAGAAGCAGAAATAAAAATAAATTCGGCATATTTAACAATAGCTGGAAAGTATGTAACAATAGTACAAAATAGCATTACAAAAAATATAAAAGACAAATTTTCTGGAGTTTCTGTAAAAGATGTATCATCAGCATTATTGCAGGTTAAAGACATAGATGTACCTGATGGAAAGAGCATAATTGACATAGTAACAGATAAATTTATATTAGATGATGGAAGAGCGGTTGAAGATCCAGTTGGAAACCTAGTTTCTTCATTCACAGTAAATGCTCAGGTTATATTGGGGGATAGAGAATACATAAAACAATTATCTAATATATGCAAAAAAGCCGATATAGACATAGATGGAATTATTCCAATAACATTAGCAGAACGTAATTTAATATTAGACACAAACGAGCTAAATGATAATGTTATGATAATTGACATTGGCGCCGGAAATACAGAAATAGGTATATTCGAAGGTTCTGCATTTGAATACACAAATACAATACCATTAGGGGGAGATAACATCACAAAAGATGTTCAAATGGTATTGAATATTTCTGAGGAAGAGGCAGAAAAGCTAAAAAGACAGTATGGATTGGCAATGAAATCATATATAGATAATGATAACGAAATAGTACTAAATACTGTAGAAGATGCCAAAAATAAAGTGATTAAAAGCTCTGAATTGATAGAAATAATTGAAGCAAGAATAGAAGAAATATTTACATTAATAAACAAAGACATAACAAATCAAGGTATAAAACCACGAATTAATAATGTTGTTTTAACAGGACAAGGAATAACAAATATAAGCAAGAGTGATGTGGCTGGTAAAGTAATATTAAATATCCCTGTAAAATTTGCAACAGGAAGATTAATAAGCACAGTAAGACCAGAATACAGAACAGCATTTGCCTTAGTTAGATACATAGCAGCAAGACCATTTGCAAAGAGTGTATCGAGTAGTATAGATTCTAATTCAAACGAAAGCTTTTTCACAAAGATTATGGATAGAATAAAAGAATTTTTTTATTCGTAAGATAAAAATGGTACAAAAGACGCGGAATATAGATAAATAACAATAAAAATAGTAGGGAGGAAAAACTTTATGATGATGGATAGTAGTGTTGACGAGAACACAATGGCAGACGGAACAGCAACCATAAAAGTAATTGGTGTTGGAGGAGCTGGAACAAACGCAGTAAACAGAATGGTGGACTCTGGAATAAGAGGAGTAGAATTTATAGCTGTTAACACAGATAGACAAGCTTTACTTCTATCAAAAGCTTCATCAAAGATTCAAATTGGAGAAAAAATTACAAGAGGACTAGGTGCAGGAGCAAACCCTGACATTGGTGCTCAAGCTGCTGAAGAGAGCAAAGCTGAAATAACAGAAGCCTTAAGAGGAGCAGACATGGTGTTTGTTACAGCCGGAATGGGTGGAGGAACAGGAACAGGTGCTGCCCCAATAGTTGCTTCATGCGCAAAAGAAATGGGAATATTAACAATAGGTGTTGTTACAAAACCATTTACATTTGAAGGAAAGAAAAGATTGACTCAAGCTGAGAGAGGAATTGAAAGCTTAAAAGGCAAAGTAGATACTTTAGTAGTAATTCCAAACGACAAATTATTACAAGTAATAGATAGAAAAACATCAATAGTAGAAGCTTTCAAAATGGCTGATGATGTATTAAGACAAGGTGTACAAGGTATATCTGATTTAATTGCTATACCAGGACTTGTAAACTTAGACTTTGCAGACGTAAAGACAATAATGCTTAATACAGGTATGGCACACATGGGAATTGGTAGAGCATCTGGAGAAAATAGAGCAGAAGATGCTGCAAAACAAGCTATCCAAAGTCCATTGCTAGAAACATCTATAGAAGGTGCAAGAGGAGTTATCATCAATATTACAGGTGGAAGCAATTTAGGATTACACGAAGTAAACACAGCAGCTGAATTAATTCAAAGAAGCGTAGATCCAGAGGCCAATATCATCTTTGGTGCTGTTATAGACGAAAGCCTAGATGAAGATATAGTAATAACTGTTATTGCAACAGGATTTGAAAAAGAAGATGAAAAAGTTCCTTCAATAGGAGAAATAACAAGCAAGAGCTGGTCACCAAAGACTTCAACAATATCATCAGACACATCAAGCTCAAGCGGAGACCTTGATATCCCTACATTCTTAAGAAAAAATAAAGGGAAATAAACAAAATATTTTTACTTTTTTGAATATACATGATGAATAGAATATAATTAGAAAAGAAATAATCTAAATTTGTAGATTATTTCTTTTTTTCGTGCACAAGATATGACAAACTTTTGAATTTAAAAAAGGTATAATACTAAATACGATATGGCTAAATATAAGAAGGTGAGAAAGTGACAATATATCTGGATATTATTTTTGTAGAAAATATTTTAATGAATTATATTATTCTTTTTGCTACACTTGTTATATTAAAAGTGAAAAATAAGTGGCAACAGATACGATTGTTAGTGTCTGGAGTAATTGGAAGCGCATATGCCATCATTGTATATTTAGACATACTTCCAATATATTCTGGAATAACTGCAAAAGCCATATTATCAATAGTAATGGTATATGTAGCATTTAATCCCCAAAACATAAAACAACTATTCAAACAATTATTAATATTCTATTTAATATCATTTATATTTGGGGGCTGTACATTTGCATTAATATATTTCATTAAACCAGAAAACGTTCAAATGCGAAACGGAGTGTTTGTAGGAATATATCCAATTAAGGTTGCTTTAATTGGTGGTGTGATAGGCTTTATAATTACTCAAATAGCATTTAAAATAAATAAAAATAAGCTTAATACGAAAAATACGATTTTTGACATACAAATATATTATGAGAATAAAACAATCAATATAAAAGCTTTATTGGATTCTGGAAATATGTTAAAAGACCCAGTAAGCGAAATACCAGTAATAATAATAGAAAGAGAAATTATGTATAAAATAATACCAAAAAATATCTTGGATTATATAGAAAAAATAATGAAGGGAGATGAGACTGAAGAAAAATATGATATTCAAAACTACATATCAAAAATACGAATGGTGCCATTTATGTCCATAGGAAAAGAAAATGGAATGTTAGTTGGAATTAGACTTGATAAAATAAAAATTCAAACAGAAGATATAGACGTGGAAAGAAAAGATGTAATAGCTGGAATATATGATAAAAAAATAACAAAGGACAATAAATATAATGCACTTATTGGATTGAATTTGTTAGAAACAGAAAGAGAATAATATCAATCCAAGCGTTAGGAAAGGAAAGTGATTACATTGAATTTGCTACAAATATTGAAAAATAATGCAAATATACTGTATGTGAAATACATAAAAAAAGATGATATTGAAACATTACCTATATTTTACATAGGAGGAAGTCAGACTTTGCCTCCGCCACTATCGCCAACAGAAGAGGAAGATGCAATAAAAAAATTGGCTAATGGTAATTTAGAAACTAGGCAGTTGCTGGTAGAAAGAAATTTACGATTAGTAGTGTATATTGCTAAAAAATTTGAGAATACTGGAACACGGAATAGAAGATTTAATTTCAATTGGAACAATTGGATTAATGAAGGCAATAAACACGTATGACACGAGTAAAAATATTAAGCTTGCAACATATGCATCAAGATGTATAGAAAATGAGATACTTATGTATTTGAGAAGAACGAATAAATTAAAAGGAGAAATTTCTATAGACGAACCACTAAATCAAGATGGAGATGGTAATGAATTATTGCTATCAGATATACTTGGAACAGATTATGATTCTATATCTAGGGGACTAGAAGATGAGGTAGATAAAAAACTGTTGAAAGGGGCAATTGCAAAATTAAATTCACGTGAGAAAAATATAATGGAATTAAGATTCGGCTTTATTACAGGAAACGAAAAAACACAAAAAGAAGTTGCCGACATGCTGGGAATATCACAAAGTTACATATCTAGACTTGAAAAGAAAATAATAAGTAAAATGAGAAAAGAAATACTTAGCAAAACAGGTTAAAGTATAGAAAACCTCTTTTAGGAAATAATATAAAAAATATTTCCAAAAGGAGGTTATTTGTTTGATTAACAAGGTAGAAATCTGTGGAGTAAACACATCAAAATTGCCGGTGCTATCAAATGAAGAAAAAAATAGATTATTAAATGAAATAAAGAGAGGAAATAAAGAGGCTCGAGAAAATTTTATAAACGGAAATTTAAAGCTGGTTTTGAGCGTTATAAAAAGATTTTACGGAAGAGGAGAAAATTTAGATGATTTGTTTCAAATTGGATGCATAGGATTAATAAAAGCAATGGATAATTTTGATTTGAATTTAAATGTACAATTTAGTACTTACGCTGTACCAATGATTGCTGGAGAAATAAGAAGATATTTAAGAGATAATAATATGGTAAGAGTAAGTAGATCGGTAAGGGACTTGGCTTACAAGGTACTTGCAGTGAGAGAAAAAGCGTTAAGGGAAAACAAGAAGGAACCTACAATAGATGAAATTGCAAAAGAATTAGGAGTAGAAAAAGAAGAAATTGCATTTTGCTTGGATGCAATACAAGATCCGGTTTCGCTGCAAGAACCAGTGTATGGAGATGATACAGAAAATATATATGTAGAAGACCAAATAAAAGACAAGAAAAATAGTGATGAAAATTGGGCAGATGATATAACTTTATTAGAGGTAATGAAAAAATTAAAAGAAAAGGAGAGAAATATCATAAACAAAAGGTTCTTTGAAGGACGAACACAGATGGAAGTTGCAGAAGAAATTGGAATTTCACAGGCACAAGTATCACGATTAGAAAAGAATGCTATTGAGCATATAAAGAAATTATATAATTAACACTTTGGTAATCTTCCTAGAAAAGTATCATATAATAATTCTAGGAGGAAATTTTTATGACTGGAAAAGGACTGGATTTTAAGCATAAAGAGGTTGTTAATATTAATAATGGAAAAAGGCTGGGATATGTGCAAGATGTATGTGCTGACTTAAACACGGGGTCGATAACATCAATTATTGTACCTGGTGAAAGCAAGTTGGCAAGCATGTTTTCAAACAAAAACGATATAGCCATACCGTGGGAAAAAATACACTGCATAGGGGACGATATTATACTTGTAGACATTTAAAAATAAAAATAGACAAAAATATTAAAAAAATTTTAAAAAGGTGTTGACAAAGAATATGGTCTGTGGTATTATAAGAATGTACCGAGAAACGAGTGAAAATAATAAATATTTTTAGAACGTAAATTAGTAAAAACAAGAGAGCAATTTAAGAAAAACAACAATTACTAGTTTATTATTTTGCCTTAAAAAACAGTATAAAAAATAATTTTAAAAAAATTAAAAAAACTGTTGACAAAACAAAATAAAGATGGTACAATATGAAACGTTCCACAGC
>ERZ791911.79-NODE-79-length-93139-cov-22.488022_pt1 | contig 93139 bp, 66 predicted proteins | sample MGYA00510142_ERZ791911 | MGnify/ENA primary metagenome ERZ791911 (study PRJEB30046, sample SAMN00792056) | human gut metagenome | study: EMG produced TPA metagenomics assembly of the A metagenome-wide association study of gut microbiota in type 2... | reverse complement strand
ACTTTCTGATGTACAGAAATCACAGATCGTATGATGTTGCCGCACAAAATCGCTCTTTAGTTTTCTGCCAATCCTTTGAGTGTAACAAATCGGGAAAGTGTGTTTCTATCTACCTTGCATATTTCTGCAATCTTGCGAAGTGAAGTTCCATTTTTTAGTAGCTCTTTAATTAGAATTTCCTTACCTGATAGTTTATATTTATCAGGCCCACTTTTTCTTCCCTTAGGACGTCCCAGCACAACACCCTCCGCTTTCTTCCTTGCCAGTGCTTCTTTGGTTCGTTGTGAGATTAGGTTGCGCTCTATCTCAGCGGAGAGGCCGAAAGCGAAAGCTAGCACTTTGCTTTGGATATCGTCACCGAGACGGTAGCCATCTTTGATAGTCCATACACGGCATTCCTTATTCATACAGATATTGAGTATCTCCATAATCATGAAAAGGTTGCGGCCAAGACGCGAAAGTTCGCTACATATAATAATGTCGTCTTTGCTCACCTTCTTAAGCAATCCGCCTAATTGGCGCTTGTCATAGTTCTTGGTACCACTGATGGTCTCCTCTATCCAGTCATCTACATGTAGCTTCTCACGATTACAGAAGTTGTTGATTTCAAACCGCTGATTCTCCACCGTCTGCTTGTCACTACTCACTCTGATATAGCCGTAAATCATTTTTTCCAGTAAAAGTAATGATTTCAATTTGATTTTTGTTATTTTTGCATCATAAAAAACAAAAGAAGCTATGAGCAACCTCCAAGACCTATACAAGGCAATAGAGACATTGCGAAAGAACAACATCCCTATTGACGACAATCTCTCCAAACGATTGGATGAAGCTGAGGAACAAATCATTCGTGACGAGATCCTGCCTATCATAGGCAAGAACATAGAGCCCACCTTGCGACAGATCCAACGCAAGTTGGTGTTGGTCGTTGATTATGACCCATCCGCTCCCATCAGCGTTCGTATGACGCGTAAGCGTGTCATTACAGACGAGACTGAAACAAAGAAATATCCATTGCTGCCTATCGAGAAGCCTGCTTCCATCAAGAAGCAGAAACCGCATGTGATTGTTAATCCGCAAACACGTTTGAAGGTCACCTTCCCTGATGGAGTTGTCGTCCAAGACAAAAATGCAACGACGACATTGTTAATGGCTATTGAGAAAATTGGTCCGGAAAGGGTTGCAGGGCTTGGTATTAGTGTTGACAAAGCAAACTTAGTTTCTAAAACTCCGTCAACAGCGTTAGGCAATGGTGAATGGCATCAAGTCAATGATTGGTATGTCAATACACACAGCAATACCAGAGGAAAGGCTGCACAACTCAAAAAGATTTCAAAACGTCTTCAACTCAATTTGAAAATCAAGATTGTGAACAAAGGTGCATAAAACCACTGTTGCTATATAGGAAACTTTCATATTTTCTGCGATACGTGTGAAATCCCTACATGACCACAATACCTGCGTTGAATTTTCATATACTGCCATAATACAGCGACGGATTCATACTGTTGACATACTTACTTTGCATTTTAAAAAGAAGACCCACCCTGAGCGCGCTGTTCTTATGGGAAGCGGGGTGAGTATGTTGCTGCAAAGATACGAAAAATCCCACGTAACCACTATGGTCGCGTGGGATTTTTATTTATGTACGAATGATAATCTTCTTTGACTCTTGTCGAGCAAGCGTCGTCACTCAGCAATGACAAGCAGGCTTGCCATTGCTTTCGCTCCTTGCTTACTTCACCTCCTCGAAGTCGGCGTCCTGGATATTGTCGTCGCTCTTCGAGTTGCTCTGCTGACCACCCTGCTGGCCTGCGCCTGCACCGGCACCGCCCTGGAAGCCCTGGCCGGCACCCGGCTGAGGACCTGCCTGACCATACATCTGAGCGCTGGCAGCCTGGACAGCCGTGTTGAGGGCTGCGGTAGCAGTGTCAATGGCACTGAGATCCTGGGCCTTGTGGGCATCCTTGAGCTGCTGGAGAGCCTGCTCGATGGCCGGTTTCTTATCAGCCGGAATCTTGTCGCCATTGTCCTTGAGGAAGTTCTCGGTAGTGAAGATCATGGAGTCAGCCTGGTTGAGCTTATCCACTTTCTCACGCTCCTTCTTATCAGCCTCCTCGTTGGCCTTAGCCTCAGCCTTCATACGCTCGATATCCTCCTTGCTGAGCGAGCTGCTGGCCTCGATACGAATCTGCTGCTCCTTACCGGTAGCCTTATCCTTAGCGCTGACGTTCAGGATACCGTTGGCATCGATATCGAAGGTCACCTCAATCTGAGGAACGCCACGACGTGCGGGAGCGATACCTTCGAGGTTGAACTGGCCGATGCTCTTGTTCTGAGCAGCCATTGGACGCTCACCCTGCAGCACGTGGATGGTCACAGCCGTCTGGTTGTCGACAGCCGTAGAGAACGTCTCTGTCTTCTTGCAAGGGATTGTCGTATTGGCATCAATGAGCTTTGTCATCACGCCACCCATGGTCTCAATACCGAGGGACAGCGGAGTAACATCAAGCAGCACGATGTCGCCAGCGCCCTTCTCATTGTTCAGAATAGCGCCCTGGATAGCGGCACCCACGGCGACGACCTCATCGGGGTTGACACCCTTGCTCGGCTCCTTACCGAAGTAGTTCTTCACCAATGTCTGCACAGCAGGGATACGGCTGGAACCACCTACGAGGATGACCTCATCGATGTCACTCGTCGAGAGCTTAGCGTCACGGATAGCGTTCTGGCAAGGTACCAGGCACTTCTGAATCAAGTCGTGGCAGAGCTGCTCAAACTGAGAACGTGTCAAGGTCTTCACCAAGTGCTTAGGCACACCACCCTCAGCAGAGATATAAGGAAGGTTGATTTCCGTTGATGTAGTAGAAGAGAGCTCAATCTTAGCTTTCTCGGCAGCCTCCTTCAGACGCTGCATAGCCATCGGGTCCTTGCGCAGGTCGATGCCCTCATCAGCCTTGAAGCCGTCGGCCAACCAGTCGATAATCTTCTGGTCGAAGTCATCACCGCCTAAGTGTGTATCACCATTCGTAGCGAGCACCTCAAAGACGCCACCGCCGAACTCCAGAATAGAGATATCGAACGTACCACCACCGAGGTCGAAGACAGCAATCTTCATATCCTTGTTGGCTTTGTCGACACCGTAAGCCAAGGCAGCAGCCGTAGGCTCATTAACGATACGGCGAACATTCAGACCAGCGATAGCACCAGCCTCTTTCGTAGCCTGACGCTGAGAGTCAGAGAAGTAAGCAGGTACAGTGATGACAGCGTCAGAGACCTCCTGGCCTAAATAGTCCTCTGCTGTCTTCTTCATCTTCTGCAGAATCATGGCCGAGATCTCCTGCGGTGTGTAAGGATGTGCTGCACCCTCAATCTGCACCTTCGGGAAGCCATTGTCGTTGATGACGGTATAAGGTACACGTGCCACCTCAGCGCTGCACTGCTCATAGGTCTCACCCATGAAACGCTTGATAGAGTATACGGTGTTCTTCGGGTTGGTGATAGCCTGACGCTTAGCAGGATCGCCGACCTTGCGCTCACCGTCTTTCACGAAGCCTACCACAGAAGGTGTGGTACGCTTACCTTCAGAGTTTGCAATAACTACCGGCTCGTTGCCCTCGAAAACGGCAACACAGCTGTTTGTAGTTCCTAAGTCGATTCCAATAATCTTTCCCATAGTTGTATATTTTTTTATTATTATTCGTTATTGATGTATGAGCATGCCTGTCAAACATCGGTTGACGGTCAAAACTCGCCCTTGGATAAACAAAGGCTGTGCCAAACCGGATTTCCTCGTATGACAATATGACAATATGACATATTTTGCGTACCTTTGCAAATGCTATGCTCATTATTATTACCATTCTGGCGTACTTCACCGCCCTGCTCCTCCTCAGCCGGCTGACATCCCGCCGTAGTGACAACGACACCTTCTATCGTGGCAACCGCCGTTCACCATGGTATATGGTGGCGTTCGGAATGATAGGGGCCAGCATCTCCGGCATCACCTTTGTCTCCGTGCCCGGCATGGTGCTGAAGACCAACATGACCTATCTTCAGATGTGCTTAGGTTTCATCGTGGGCTACTTCGCCATCGCATTCATACTGCTCCCCGTCTACTACCGTCTGCGACTGACGACCATCTATTCCTATCTTCATCAACGGCTTGGACGCTATTCCTATAAAACTGGCGCATCCTTCTTTCTCTTGTCTAAGATGACAGGTGCCGCCCTGCGCTTTTATGTTGTCTGCATCATTCTTCAACGGTTTGTGCTTGACGCTGTTGGCATCCCTTTTCCGCTGACTGTAACAGCCATGGTGTTGCTGATATGGCTTTATACCCGCCGCGGTGGTATCAAGACCCTTGTCTGGACCGACACTTTCCAGACGTTCTGTATGTTCACAGCGCTCATCCTCATTATAATAAATGTTATCAACGCCCTTGGCATGAACCTGGGCGAGGCTGTTACGGCCATCGCCCACGACAGCTACAGCCGCGTGTTTGTCTTCGACGACTGGGTCTCACGTCAGAATTTCTGGAAACAGTTCTTCAGCGGCGCCTTTGTTGCCGTCGTTATGACAGGACTGGACCAGGACATGATGCAGAAGAACCTCACCTGCAAGAGTCTTGGGGATGCGCAAAAGGATATGTGCACCTATGGTTTCGCATTCGTGCCAGCCAATCTTCTTTTCCTCTCGCTCGGCATTTTGCTGACGATGCTTGCCACGAAGCTGGGGATAGCCCTTCCGGCGCAGGGCGATGACCTGCTGCCCATGTTTGCAGCCACAGGGAAGTTAGGCCCCATGGTCACCATATTCTTTACCATCGGTATTGTAGCCGCTGCTTTCTCTTCCGCCGATTCAGCCCTGACAGCGCTGACGACAAGTTTCTGTGTCGATATTGCGGAAAAAGAGAATGATGAGAAGTTCAGGCGTTGGGCTCATCTTGGTGTAGCAGCAGTCTTCATCTCTTTTATCCTGCTCTTCAAAGCCATCAATGACACCAGCGTCATCGACGCCATCTACATATTATGCTCTTATACCTATGGTCCGCTGTTAGGACTCTTTGCTTTTGGACTTTTCACCAAGCGCAAGACCAACGACAAAGCAGTACCTTATATATGTATCGCATCGCCGCTGATATGCTTAGCCTTAGACTATGGTGTCAGACTGTCAACGGGATACATCTTTGGCTACGAATTGCTGATTCTTAATGGCGCCCTCACATTCATAGGTTTGGCCCTGACACGACCAAACCACAATAAAGAAGCTTCCATTTCTACCCTCTGACGTCACCAATGCTGCGGCTTCAGCTTTGGGGAGCAGAAGACGATTTTCTCTCAGCGCTGTCCACGACTTTTAAGCCATTGAGGGCCTCATAGTATTCATCCAATAACTTCTGCAAAGATGCCCTCATCGCTGGTGTCATACGCCACGCCACCTGACGAGAAATGGTTGTGTAGGGAGATTGCACAATAGCCTTCGTCATCTCACCTATTGTAATATTACTGTCCTTTCGCAACAGATAGACATCCTTGCCGTCGTTCTTATTCGAGAGGTCAGCATGGACCAGTCGGGCCATCGTCAGCAAGCGGAGACAACGCTGAAGACTGTGATAGCCCATTTGGGTTTCATCAAGCAAATCCTTCATGGACATGGGCGAGGAGCCTCGCTCTTGGCGCTGACACAGCAGACTCATTACAACAGTACAATAGTAGAGTTGTGTCTCCATACTCTCCTCGCGGTCTTCATAAAGATTTCCACGACCTATCTCCTGGTTGGCATGAGCCAGTTCCGCAAACCCTATGCAGATATACCATGAGAGCTGCAGCCAGAGCATCAGCAGAGGCAGTGCTGCTAAAGAACCGTAGATGATGCTGTAGCTGGTGAAAATAATCTGAAAATGAAGCAGAACGACTTGAAGGATGATGACAAAGACGGAGGCCAGAAGAGAGGGAATGACAACATGGCGAAGTTGGACTGGAACATTGGGGATGTAGGAGTAAAAGGAAATAAAGAACAGCGTCAGCACGACAAGAGGCACGACCACTTTCAAAACGATCTTCACAAAAGGCGTAAGAACCTGGAAACTTGGCAGGTAACCAAGCATTGTATAGACGAAAACGCTCAAGCCCGAGAATAGGATGATGACAATAGGAACGATGAAAAGCATGGACGTATAGTCCACCACCATTCTTCCTATACTTCTTTCCACACGTGTCCCCCAAATTCGATTGAAGACAGTCTCAATGTTATTAAAGAGAGACAGCACGCTGTAGAGCATAAACACGAAGCTAATACCTAATACTATACCGGTATGTGTGTAGTGAATATAGTTCTTTGACAAGGAGACGAGTGCCTCGGCCACCTGAGGCTGAGCGCGGAAGGCTTTTCTGCATTCCTCTATGATAACGTCGCCGAAACCAAAACCGCTGGCGATGGCATAGACAATGGCAAAGACCGGGATGATAGCCATCAAGGTATTGTAGGTCAGTTGTGCGGCCGACATCCAATGTTCCTTTATGAGAAGGCCATGAAAGACCATATACAGTCGTTGTTCCAAGAAGATTTTCCAGTGCTCCCGGTCGAAAGGCACTCTGCCCCCTGCCCAGATTTCTCTGCGAAAATGATAGGAAATCCTAAGAATTCGGAAGTTCATAATTGAAAAGGTTACATCAAGAATAAGAAGTTCTACACACACGAAGTGCCAGACTATTCCTCCGCCACTATCGTTACATCATCAAAGTCGTGAAAGCTCTCTAAGAGCGTGTCCTTATGCTCGCATCGTTTCATCTTCACCTCCATCTGCACTTCGTAGAGGTTCCCATGCGAGGTGCGCTTGTCCTTCAAGTCATAGGTGACGACGTCTTCCACCTTTCCCCGTATCTCCTTGATGGCTGTCATCGCAGCATCATGAGTTGGCGAAGTAAAGGATATCTGTACATTGGCCAATCCACCAATATGGGGCACGAAATGACTGATGACCTCCAAGCCGAGGAGCATCAAGACCGTTGTCAGCCCCGCCATGAAAAAGAGCCCCGTACCACAGGCCATGCCGACAGCTGCTGTCACCCACAGCCCTGCCGCCGTGGTAAGACCTCGGATGACATTCTTCTGAAACACGATCAGTCCAGCGCCAAGAAAACCTATCCCCGACACCACCTGGGCAGCCACACGCGACGTATCCCTGACACCATCGGCAAAGCCATACATGGAGATGAGTGTAAACAGCGCTGACCCGACAGCCACTAAGAAGTGGGTACGGAAGCCGGCGTCCTTGGCACGATAGTCACGCTCAAGGCCGATGATTCCACCTAATACCATTGCAACGATAAGGCGGAGGGTAATTTCAAAAAGGTTATTGTTCATAGCTCGTGAATGCTTAAAAGGGAAAAAACAGCGGGATTCCCGTTTTTTATCAGAAATGTAATACGCTGTGCAAAGATAATTCAAAAATTTGACTTAGGTCAATAAAAATTGGAAAAATTACATAAGTGACTTTAAAATATTTGGCACGTAACGAAAATCTTAATAACTTTGCAGTGTCATTAAGAAAACAGAGGCATGCCGCGAGGCAAGCGAGTTTTCGTTTTTTGATTATCATAATTATAGAAAGTTTAGGTTAGTAGATTGTTTCATATAGGTTTTTAGTTTTTAGGTTTAAAAGTTAGTTTTTAGGTTAGCACAAATCCCCATCTCTTAGCGAAGAGATGGGGATTTGTCTTTTCTGTCTTATTTCACGTTTCCAACCTTTATCAGGTATTCAGCTATCTGCACTGCGTTGAGTGCGGCTCCCTTGCGTATCTGGTCGCCCGTGAGCCAGAGGGTGTAGCTGTTGTCGTCAGCGAGGTCCTTGCGCACACGTCCCACGTAGACATCGTCTTTTCCAGCGCTCTCCAAAGGCATGGGGTAGACATACTGGTCATTGGGGTCGTAGACGAGGCTCACGCCGGGGGCCTTCTCCAGCGCCTCACGAATCTCCTCTATAGAAAGCGGTTTCTCGGTCTCAAACCATACGCTCTCGGAATGACTGCGGAGAGACGATACGCGGACGCAGGTGGCTGATGTACGCACATCGGAGTGCATAATCTTACGCGTCTCGTTAAACATCTTCATCTCCTCCTTGGTATAGTCGTTGGGCGTCATCTTGTCAATCTGCGGGATGACGTTATACGCCAGCTGGTGGGGGAACTTCTCTATCGTAGAGACATGACCTGTCTCCACCATCTCCTTATACTGCTGCTCCAGTTCCTTCATGGCAGCAGCACCGGCGCCAGAGGCACTCTGATAAGAGGCGATATGAATCTTCTTGATGTGGCTGAGCTTGTCAATCGGATTGAGCACCACTACCATCATGATGGTGGTACAGTTAGGATTGGCAATGATGCCCTTGGGACGGTCCAAAGCATCCTCCGGGTTAATCTCCGGAACGACAAGGGGCACCTGGGGATCCATGCGCCACTGCGAGCTGTTGTCTATCATCACAGCACCATACTTTGTAATGGTCTCGGCAAACTCAGCGGAAGTGCCACCACCGGCTGAAACAAAGGCGATGTCTACATCCTTGAAATCATCGTTGTGCTGAAGCTCCTTCACCGTGTACTCCTTGCCACGGAAAGTGTAACTGCGGCCCGCACTGCGCTTAGAACCAAACAACAGCAGGTCGTCGATGGGAAACTCTCTTTCGGCAAGGATACGCAGGAACTCCTGTCCTACAGCACCGCTTGCACCAACAATTGCTACTCTCATACCTTAAATCTTTAACGGTTGTCTTTATACAGTTTTCTGTTTTCCAGTCACACCGGAGTCAGTAATAAACTGTTTGCCTTGCAAAATTACAATCTTTTATTCATTTTTGCTAACAAAAGAATAGTTTTTTACCTAATTTTGCCACGCTCTAAATAAATTGCATTACCTTTGTACAAAAATCTAACGTGCAACGACGCTTCTATGGCAAGTCTGGCAACATCCTTCCCTATCACAGACCCTACGCTGATCTTCTTCGTGGTTCTGCTTATCATCCTCTTTGCTCCTATCATCATGGGCAAGCTGAGGATACCGCACCTCATCGGCATGGTGTTAGCCGGTGTGCTGGTGGGAAAGTATGGGTTGAACATTCTGTCGCGTGATGCGTCGTTTGAGCTCTTTGGCCGCGTAGGACTTTACTATATCATGTTCCTCGCCTCCTTGGAGATGGACATGGAAGGTCTGCGGCGCAACAAATGGCGGACTCTCATCTTCGGTCTGCTGACGTTTGCCATTCCCTTCCTGCTCACCTACGTCATGGGCATCGGCATCCTTGGCTACACACCCATTGCCGCGCTGCTGTTGGGATGTGTCATGGCCTCCAACACTCTCGTCTCCTACCCCATCGTCTCCCGTTACGGCCTGCAACAGAAGCCGAGTGTCGTCCTCTCAGTAGGCTCCACGATGATAAGCCTCTTCCTGGCACTCGTCATCTTAGCCGCCTTAGTGGCCGGCAACGACGGCAAGTCCAATGTACTGTTCTGGCTGTGGTTTGTGGTGAAGCTCGTGTTGTATGTCGCCGTCGTCCTGCTCGTCGTGCCAAGACTCACGCGGTGCTTTCTCCGGCGCTATAGCGACTCGGTCATGCAGTTTATCTTTGTCCTCTCCGTGCTGTTTCTCTGTGCCGCGTTGGCAGGCTTTGTAGGGCTGGAGGGTGTCTTCGGTGCTTTCTTCGCCGGACTTGTCCTCAACCGCTACATCCCGCCCGTGTCGCCGTTGATGAACCATATAGAGTTTATCGGCAACTCCCTCTTCATCCCCTACTTCCTCATTGGTGTGGGCATGCTCATCGATGTCCGGTTGCTCTTCCAAGGTGGCAGTATCCTCTTCATCGTGGCCTGCATTGTCTTCTTCGGCACCGTGGGCAAGGCCTTAGCCGCCTATATCGCCGCTTTCTTCTTCCGGCTGCCTACCGTAGCCGGGCATATGATGTTCGGTCTCACCTCAGCCCATGCTGCCGGAGCCATAGCCATGGTGATGGTGGGCATGCGTATGCACAATGCCGACGGCAAGCCTCTCGTCGACGACGGCATGCTCAACGGCATCGTCATCATGATTCTCTTCACCTGCATCATCTCCTCCCTCGTCACGGAATGGGCATCCCGGGTCACCATTCTACGTGCCAAGCAACTGCCTGCCGACAACGTGTCCTATGATGATGAGCGCATCCTCGTTCCTGTCAAATATCAGGAATATGCCGACCGGCTGATGAGCATGGCCATCATGGCACGCAACCCGAAGCTGAACCGCCCCGTCGTGGCCATCAACGTTGTCTACGATGATGAGAACATGCGTGCCAACCAGGAGAGGGGACAACAGCTCCTTCGTCAGGTGCAGGAATATGCTGCAAGCAGCAATGTAGAAGTTGAGACACAGGTGCGTGTGGCAGCGAATATCGCCAACGGCATCAAGCACGCCTTCAAGGAGTTCCATGCCTCAGAGATTCTCATTGGCATGCACATGCACGAGAAAGTCTCACCAAAGTTCTGGGGCCAGTTCCATCAGAGCCTGTTCAATGGCCTCAACCGCCAGATTATCATGGCACGCCTCTACCATCCCCTGGTAACCCTCAGGCGCATCGTCGTAGCAGTGCCATCACGGGCGCAGTATGAGCCGGGATTCTACAGATGGATGGAGCGGTTGTCCAGAATATGCGAGAATCTGGAGTGCCGCGTGCAGTTCAATGGCCGCATGGACACCCTGCAGATGGTCAACCAGTTTGTCACCAACAAGCACCCCAATGTCCGTGCGTCATATGTCGACATGCCCCACTGGAATGAGCTGCCCAAACTGGCCTCCACCATCTCCGACGACCATATGTTCGTTGTCGTCGTAGCCCGCAAAGGCACCGTTTCCTACAAGGCTGCCATGGACCGGCTGCCGGAAGAGTTAACAAAATATTTCAATGGCAAGAACTTCATGATTATCTTCCCCGACCAGTATGGCGACGATAAGACGACCATGACCTTTGCCCAGTCGCAGCACACCGAGGAGCAATCAGCCTACGAGGCTGTAGCGGCATGGCTGCATAAAAAATTCCATAAAGTATGATAGACGTTAAGAATATTACCAAATCCTTTGGCAAGCTGCAAGTCCTCAAGGGCATCAACCTGCATTTAGACAAAGGCGAGGTGGTCTCCATCGTGGGGCCGTCGGGTGCCGGCAAGACAACCCTGCTGCAGATTATCGGAACCCTCGACAAGCCCGACAGCGGCTCTGTCGTCATCGACGGCACCGATGTCAGCAACCTCTCTCAGAGGAAGCTTGCCGACTTCCGCAATCTCAATATCGGCTTCGTGTTCCAGTTCCATCAGCTCCTGCCAGAGTTCACAGCACTGGAGAACATCATGATTCCGGCCTTCATAGCCGGTAAGAGCCATAAGGAAGCCAAGGCACGTGCCCAGGAGCTCCTCGACTTCATGGGGCTTGCCGACCGTGCTTCCCACAAGCCCAACGAGCTCTCTGGCGGTGAGAAACAGCGTGTGGCTGTTGCCAGAGCCCTGGTCAACAATCCAGCTGTCATCCTGGCCGACGAGCCTTCGGGCAGCCTTGACTCGAAGAATAAGGCCGAGCTACACCAGCTCTTCTTCGACCTTCGTGACAAATTCGGCCAGACCTTCGTCATCGTCACCCACGACGAGGCCCTTGCCGCACTTACCGACAGAACGATACACATGAAGGACGGACAGCTCATAGGGCAGTCGGTGAAGACTGACAAGACAAAGGAGATACAACAGACCATTCAACCAAAAGAATCAGCGATATGATAAGACTTGGTGATTACAATACCTTAAAGGTTATGAAGTTCGCCGTCCGCGACAATCCTCATGCCTACGGCGGCAAAGAGACCTTCGGTGTCTTCCTTGACGGTGGCCGCGAGGGCGACATCCTCATGCCACAGAAATATGTGCCAGAGGGCACCAAGGTGGGCGATGACATCAAATGCTTCGTCTATCTCGACCAGGACGAGCGGCCCGTAGCCACAACAGAGACGCCCTTGGCCAAGGTGGGCGACTTCGCCTTCTTAGAGTGCACATGGGTCAACGAATACGGTGCGTTCTTAGACTGGGGGCTGATGAAGGATCTCTTCTGCCCGTTCCGCGAACAGAAGAAAAAGATGGAGATGGGCGACAGCTACATCGTCTACATCCACATCGACGAAGAGAGCTACCGCATCGTGGCAACGGCAAAAGTTGACAAACACCTCAGTCCCGCCCGTCCCACCGACAACAACGCTGAAGAGGGCCTTGCCGTAGGCACTCCCGTCTCGCTCTTGGTTTGGCAGAAGACAGACTTAGGCTTCAAGGTCATCGTCGACAACAAATACCAGGGCCTCATCTACCGCAACCAAATCTTCCGTCATGTCCAGACGGGCGATCGCATGACCGGCTACATAGAGAAGGTGCGTCCCGACGGCAAGCTCGACATCTCGCTCCAGCCCACCGGACGCAAGCAGACCATAGACTTTGCCGAGACCCTGAGACAGTGGCTCGAAGACCATAACGGCTTTGCGCCCTTTGGCGACAAGAGCGCGCCCGACGACATCAAGCGCACCTTCCAGGTCAGCAAGAAAGTCTTTAAGAAAGCCGTCGGTGACCTTTACAAACGTCGCATCATCACCATCACCGACGATGGTATCCAGCTCGCCGACTGACCCGTCGCGAATGGTGCTATATATAAATATGTGGAACAAGCAATAGGATATGCATCAAGTAGAGACCATAGTAGGCAGCGCCATGCGCCGGATGGGCCATGTCCCATCCCCCGCCACGTCGCCAGCCGCACATGAGACCTTCATCCTTGCACTGTCAGGGGGTCCTGACAGTGTGGCCCTGCTGCGTGCCCTTCTGTCACTCGGCTACGACGTCCATGCTGCTCATTGCAACTTCCACCTGCGTGGCGCCGAGAGCGACCGCGACGAGGAATTCTGCAAGACGCTCTGTGAGAAGCTGCACGTCAGCCTGCATATCATCCATTTCGACACCCTCAGCTACGCGTCCCTCCATAAAGTGTCCATTGAAATGGCTGCACGAGAGCTCCGTTACAGATGGTTCACACAGCTTGCTGCCGACATCAAGGCTGCGGCAGTGTGCATCGCTCACCACCAGGACGACCAGGTAGAGACCGTACTCCTCAACCTTCTCCGAGGAACAGGACTGAAGGGACTAATGGGAATGCAACAAGAGATGATGTTGCACATTAGCAACGATCCGTTGCATGATGACGCTCCGGCCGCCATCTCTTTCCTCCGTCCTATGCTCGGCGCTAACGAGGCTCAAATCATGGACTACCTCAAAGAGTTAGGCCAGGACTATGTTATCGACAGCACCAACCTTGAGGATGATGCACAGCGCAACAAGCTGCGACTCGACATCATCCCCCTGCTTGAGAAAGTCAACCCCGCCGTCAAGCGCAACATCATCCGTATGACAGAAAACCTCACCGACATCGACGCCATCGTCGAGGAGAGTCTCAACCGGGCCAAAGAGAAAGCTGCTCTAACATACACCGACGACAGTCCCTTCGCCATCAATGGTATCCGCAGAGTCGACATGACGGTTGTCAACAGCTATCCCGCTCCGCTGACGTTGCTGTGGAGTCTGCTCGCACCTTTAGGCTTCAACCGCCCACAAGTGACAGAGATAGCCTCCTCTACAGAGGACAACAAAGAGTGGACAAGTCCAAGCTGTATCCTCATCCGCAGCCATCAGTGTCTGACCATCGCCAGCCGTCAAGAGTGGGAGCAGCCAATACCGACATTCGTGATTCCCGAAGAGGGACTCTACAACTTCATGGGCAGGCACATCCGTTTGCGTAGAGTCTGTGTCAGCAAGGACTTTCAGGTCAGCAAATCCCCCTACCGTGTCTGTCTCGATGCCGATGCTGTCCATTTCCCCCTCACCCTCCGTGCCGCCAAGGCCGGCGACCGTCTCACGCCCTTCGGCATGCATGGCAGCAAGCTTGTCAGCGATTTCCTCAAAGACCGGAAACGCAACATCGTCAGGCGGCACCGACAACTCGTCCTGACAGATACGGAAGGCAACATCCTGTGGCTCGTAGGAGAGACCATCAGTGAGAAGTACAAGATTAATCCTCACACAAGCACGGGAGCACTCGTCATAGAGATAGAATAACATCAAGCAAAACAGGCCCATGCCCGCAAATCGAATCATAGAAAAGATTTTTCGCAAGGAGCGCCATGACGTGGCACTTGTGCTGTCCAGTGGCGGTGCACGTGGACTGGCCCACGTGGGTGCCATCGACGCACTCCTTGCCAACGGCTATCACATCACGTCGGTAGCAGGTACCTCCTTTGGCAGCATTGTGGCGGGAATGTATGCTTCCGGTCATTTCGAGGACTTCAAGGCCTGGATGGCGGACGTCGACCGACGCCGCATGCGACAGCTTACCGACTACAAGTTGTCGCTGAACTCCATCGTCAAAGGTGAGCGCGTCATCAACGCCATGAAAGAGATTGCTCCCGACAGAGATATAGAGACCCTCGACATTCCCTTCTGCGCCGTCGCCACTGACTGGAAGACGGGCCGGGAAGTCGTTTTCAACAAAGGCAGCATGTGGCAAGCCATCCGTGCCTCGATTTCTGTACCAGGGTATTTTGCTCCCTTGGAGATTGATGACAAGATTCTCATCGATGGCGGCATCACCAATCCCCTGCCTTTAGACCGTGTCTACCGCTCCGGGCACGACATCCTCGTCGGCGTCAACGTCAGTGGACATGACTACGGACGCATCTGGCAGCGCAAGGAAGCTGAGCGACTGCATCAGATTCGCAACTCCAAGGCCCTGACCTTCCTCACACGGCTTCTCGACGTGGGACAGACACCGACACTCAACTACTACACCCTCCTCGACCAGACCATTTCCATCGCCATCGCGCAGAACGCAAGACGCGCCATACAGATAACGCCTCCCGACATCCTTGTCGACATTCCCATGAAGCGGTTCGGGGGAAGCGACTACGATAAATACGAACTTATACGGGAAGTTGGAGAGAAGAAGACCGTCAAAGCAATAGAGAAATTCAGGAAATAGATCAAAAAAAGGTGGACTATCAAAATAGCCCACCTTTTTTATTTATTTTCGCTTCTTCGCATTGAAAGTCGGCAGACTACTGCCGGCATGACTGTAAGCCACCAACTGAATGGTGAACCGCAGCACCGAGTAAGCCGGTATACTGCCCGATGCCGTCTCACCGTAGCCTAACGTCCAAGGGATGTAGACCTCCCACTTGTCACCGATATGCATATACTGCAAGGCCGTGGCAAAGCCTGGAACAAGCGAGCTCACAGCAAAGTCACTGACAGCCGCCTGACTGTCAGGCAGGTTGTAGGGGTTGTTGGTGTCGAAGACATAACCCTCTGGATACTGGGCCGTAGGTATCAGCCGACCGGTGTATCTCACGCGGACAGAGTCGGTATACAATGGGCAACCGGAGCCAGTGCCCTCGTTGAGGACATTGACAACGATATAGTCGGTCTTGCCAAGTGTTGACAGCGAGCTCTCCAGACTATATTTTCTAAAAATCTTCCACGAGGCATTGCCTGCCGCCACCTTCGCCTGGGTGTCAGCATAGATGCTGTCCCAGTAAGCGGCGTTGGCTTTCTGCCACGCATCGCCGCTGTTGTCATCGTCATCAGAACATGACGCCGCCAACAACAGCATCAGCGGGCAGAGAAGAAGTGTTAAATATTTGATGTTCATAAATATAAGGAGTGTTTCGTAGCGACCTACAGGTCCTTGATGTCATTGGCGAGCTTCTTGAGCACGCTGGTGATGCTCACGCGCTCCTCGATGATACCGAGGAGTTCGTCGACCGACACGCGCTCCTGCTCCATAGTGTCACGGTGGCGCAGCGTCACGGTGTTGTCCTCAAGGGTCTGACCGTCGACAGTGATGCAGTACGGCGTACCAATGGCATCCTCACGACGATAGCGCTTACCGATAGAGTCCTTGGCATCGATATGTGTTGTGAAGTGGAACTTCAGCATATCCTGAATCTCCTGAGCCTTCTCCGGCAGACCATCTTTGTTGACAAGGGGCAGCACTGCACACTTGATAGGAGCCAGAGCTGCGGGCAGGCTGAGAACAACACGTGTGGAGCCATTCTCCAATTTCTCCTCGTTGTAAGCATGGCAGAGAACAGAGAGGAACATACGGTCCACACCAATGGAGGTCTCCACATCGTAGGGCACGTAACTCTCGTTCTTGTCAGGATCGAAATAGCGCATCTTCGTGCCGCTGAACTTCTCGTGCTGAGAGAGGTCGTAGTTGGTACGGCTGTGGATACCCTCGACCTCCTTGAAGCCGAATGGCATCTTGAACTCGATGTCGGTAGCAGCGTTGGCATAGAAGGCCAATTTCTCATGGTCATGGTAACGGTAGTTCTCATCACCCATGCCCAGGGCCTCATGCCAGGCCAGACGTGCCTTCTTCCAATACTCGAACCACTTCATCTCTGTGCCGGGCTGGCAGAAGAACTGCATCTCCATCTGCTCGAACTCGCGCATACGGAAGACAAACTGGCGGGCCACAATCTCGTTACGGAAAGCCTTACCAATCTGTGCGATACCAAACGGCAGCTTCTGGCGCGTGGTGCGCTGCACATTGAGGAAGTTGACGAAGATGCCCTGAGCGGTCTCAGGACGAAGATAAATCTTATTGGTTGTACCGGCGGTAGAGCCTATCTCAGTGGAGAACATCAGGTTGAACTGGCGCACGTCAGTCCAGTTCTTGGTACCGCTGATGGGGTCTACGATACCCTCGTCGAGGATAATCTGCTTGAGCTCGTCGAGATCAGAACCCTGCATGGCTTTGGTATAACGCTCGTGAAGGGCGTCACGCTTCTGCTGATGCTCCAAGACACGGGGGTTGGTGGCACGGAACTTAGCCTCGTCAAAAGCATCGCCAAACTTCTTGGCGGCCTTCTTCACCTCTTTATCTATCTTCTCATCATACTTGGCAATCTGGTCCTCGATGAGGTTGTCGGCACGATAGCGCTTCTTGGAGTCGCGGTTGTCAATAAGCGGGTCGTTGAAAGCATCGACATGGCCACTGGCTTTCCACACCGTGGGGTTCATGAAGATGGCGGCATCGATACCTACGATATTGTTGTGGAGAAGCACCATGGAATCCCACCAGTACTTCTTGATATTGTTCTTCAGCTCTACGCCATTGGGTCCGTAGTCATAGACGGCGGCAAGGCCCTCAGGATAAATTTCAGAACTTGGGAACACAAAGCCATATTCCTTACAATGGCTCACAATCTTCTTGAATACATCTTCTGCCATGATTTCTTAGCTATAAATTTACAATTTCCTGCAAAGTTACGGCTTTTTACTCGATAATTGTCGTGTTTTGCGTTAAAATAGAGTAAGAAGCCGCTTTCCACTCCCTAATAGCTAAGAGAATGCGCGGCAAATGTCACAGATATCTGCGGCAAATGCCAACGACATCCACGACAAATGCCAACGACATCCACGACAAATGCCAACGATATCCATGGCAAATGCCAGCGATATCCGTGGCAAATGCCGTACATATTCCGGAGACACACATTGCGCCAGTATAGAAGTGCTTCTGTTATTTCCCATCATTTTTCCGCATATATCCCGAGCATTTTGTTTTTTTTTCGTAACTTTGCATAGATAGGGCTTCCTATGCCCTTAACGCAACAAAAATATATCAATGGACGACGATAAGACAAACAACAACAATCCTCAGGACGATGAGGAGCTGACCGTAGACCAGCACTCGGACTATAAGCCTGCCGACCGCTTCGACGCCTCTGCCGTACACCATCTGTCGGGAATGTATAAGAACTGGTTCCTCGACTATGCATCGTACGTCATCCTCGAACGTGCCGTGCCACATATCGAGGATGGTCTGAAGCCCGTACAGCGCCGTATTCTCCACACCATGAAGCGTATGGACGATGGCCGCTACAATAAGGTGGCCAATATCGTGGGCGAGACGATGAAGTTTCACCCGCATGGTGACGCCTCCATCGGCGACGCCCTCGTACAGCTCGGCCAGAAAGACCTGCTCATCGACACACAGGGCAACTGGGGCAATATCCTCACCGGTGACCGCGCTGCCGCACCACGATATATCGAGGCGCGGCTCTCGAAGTTTGCCCTTGAGACGGTCTTCAACCCCAAGACAACGGAATGGCAGCTCTCCTACGACGGTCGCAACAAGGAGCCTATCACCCTGCCGGTGAAGTTCCCACTGCTGCTGGCTCAGGGCGCTGAGGGCATTGCCGTGGGTCTGTCGTCGAAAGTGCTGCCCCACAACTTCAACGAGCTCTGTGATGCCGCCATCAGCTATCTCAAAGGCAAAGACTTCCACCTCTACCCCGACTTCCCCACGGGTGGCGCCATTGACATATCGAAATACAACGACGGCCAACGCGGGGGCGTGGTGCGCGTCAGAGCCAAGATAGAGAAGTTGGATTCCAAGACCCTCGTCATCCGTGAGGTGCCGTTCAGCAAGACGGCTGCCTCTCTCCAGGACTCCATCACAAAAGCCATCGAGAAGGGTAAGATAAAAGCCCGCAAAGTTATCGACATGACAGCGCGCCAGGTAGAGATACAGGTGCAGCTGGCACCCGGTGTTTCGCCCGACAAGACCATCGACGCCCTCTATGCCTTCACCGACTGCGAAATCAACATCTCGCCCAACTGCTGCGTCATCGAGGACGACAAGCCCCAGTTCCTCACCGTCAGCGATGTCCTGCGCCATTCCACCGACCGCACCATGGGTCTGCTGCGCAAGGAGTTGGAAATACGCAAAGGTGAGTTGCAAGAACAGCTCTTCTTCTCGTCCTTGGAGCGCATCTTCATCGAGGAGCGCATGTATAAGGAGAAGAAATTTGAACAGGCTCCCAACCAGAAAGCTGTGTTGGCATTCCTCGACGAGAAGTTCACTCCGTGGAAGCCTAAGCTTATCCGCGAGGTGCGCGATGACGACTACCTGCGTCTCTTAGAAATAAAGATGCAGCGCATCCTGAAATACAACAAGGAGAAAGCCGATGAACTCATTGCCAAGATAAAGGCTGAGATAAAGGGTATCGAGCACGACCTGGCCCATATGACCGATGTCACGATAGCCTGGTTCCAGCATCTAAAGGAGGTCTACGGCAAAGAGCACCCGCGCCTCACTGAGGTGCGCTCCTTCGACACCATTGAGGTGACGAAAGTCGTGGAAGCCAACGAGAAACTCTATATCAACCGTCAGGACGGATTTATCGGCACAGGACTGAAGAAGGACGAGTTTGTGTGCAACTGCTCCGACCTCGACGACATCATCATCTTCTACCGCGACGGCAAATACAAGGTCATCAAGGTGGCCGACAAGATCTTTGTCGGCAAGAACGTGCTGTGGGTGCAGGTCTTCAAGAAGAACGACACCCGCACCATCTATAATGTCGTCTACCGTGACGGCAAGCACGGCCCCTACTGGATCAAGCGCTTCAATGTGACGAGCATCACGCGCGACCGTGAGTATGACCTCACCCTCGGCACGCCAGGCTCCCGCATCATGTACTTCACCGCCAACCCCAACGGTGAGGCCGAGACCATCAAGGTGACCCTCGACGTCGACGTGACGAAGAAAAACCAGAACATCTTCCTGGAGAAGGACTTCTCCGACATCCTTATCAAAGGTCGCGCTGCCCGCGGCAACCTGCTCACCAAGCACAGCGTCCACCGTATCACGCTCAAGAGCCGTGGCCACTCCACCCTCGGCGGCCGCAAGGTGTGGTTCGACCACGATGTCAAGCGCCTCAACTACGAAGGGCATGGCGAGCTCCTCGGCGAGTTCTACGACGGCGACAGCATCCTCGTCATCCTCGACAACGGAGAATATCATATCACGGACTTCGACCTGAACAACCACTTCGAGGACAACATCCAGCTGATAGAGAAGTACGACCCGCACAAGGTGTGGACCGCTGTCCTCCTCGATGCCGACAACAGCAGTTATCCCTATCTCAAACGGTTCCTCATGGACGCCTCGAAACGCCCGCAGAACTACCTCGGCGACAACACCGACAACCAGCTTCTGCTGCTCACCGATACCCCCTACCCCAACATCCGGGTCACCTTCGGCGGTGCCGACAGCGTCCGCCCACCTATGGAGATTGACGCCGAGCAGTTTGTCGGTGTCAAGGGCTACAAGGCCAAGGGTAAGCGCATCGCTACATGGCAGGTGGAGAAAGTGGAAGAACTGGAGCCTCTGCGACAGCCCGAGGAGACCAACGACGAAGACACGCCCAGCACTCCTCCTGACGACAGCAACGAGGACCCTGATGCCGGGAAAAGCCGACAGCAGGTCATAGACGAGATGACAGGACAGTTAAACCTTTTCAACGATGATAATTAAGGTCATAGCGACAATGCTTCTCTGCCTTCCCCCGCTCTTAGCCTCGGCCCAGCGGGAGAAGGCGAGTCTGATAGGCGTGGGATATACATCCATCCTCGACACCTATCTCTCGCAGGAGACAGCCAAAGGTACCGAGGTGAGATATGCATGGGAGAAAGCCAACCGTAAGCTGTCGAAAGCCGACAGCACGGCGCTGCGCCACTGGTCGACCTATGTCTCGCAGGATGTCTTTGCTTCCTTTGCGGGCACACGCGGCAACGACAACTCCTTTCTCGGCGCCATGTACAACCTCCGCTTCGGCTGGCATTATAACTTCGACCTACCGGCGGGCATCAACGTGCGTGTCGGCGGCCTCGCTGACGTGGCTTTGGGCGGGCTCTACAACACGCGCAACAGCAACAACCCCGCACAGGCCAGGGCTGCGCTGAGCATAGACCCTTCCCTCATGGCGACGTGGCATTTTCGCATCAAGAACCGACCCTTTGCCCTGCGCTATGAGGCTGCCATGCCGCTCATCGGCATCGCCTTCTCGCCCAACTACGGGCAGTCGTATTACGAGATCTTCACACGAGGCAACTACGACCACAACATCGTCTTCACATCACCTTTCTCGGCGGTGCAGTTCCGGCAGTTGCTCACCTTCGACTTCCGACTCTGGCGTACCACGTTCACCATCGGGTATCTCGGCGACATCCGGCAGATGGACGCCAACAACCTGAAATATCATCAGTATTCGCATAACATCATGATAGGATGGAGATATTGAGAAAACTTTCTTTCTGTCTGCTCGCCGTCCTGCTCTTCGGCAGCTGCATGACTGAGGACGAGTTCAGCGACTCGCCGTCGGGCAATTTCGAGGCGCTGTGGAAAATCATGGACGAGCACTACTGTTTCTTCCAGGAGAAGGGCATCGACTGGGACTCTGTCCATGCTGTCTACGCCCCACGCTTCAACAATGGCATGACAGAGAGCCAGCAGCTGGAAGTACTTGGCGACATGCTCGCCGAGCTCAAAGACGGGCATGTCAACCTCTTTGCCTCCTTCGACTACAGCCGCTACTGGGGGTTCCATGAGAACTACCCGTCCAACTACAGCGACTCCCTCGTCCGTCGCTATCTCGGCACTGACTACCGCATTGCCAGCGGTCTGAAATACCGCATCCTTGACGACAACATCGGCTACATCCGGTGCGCTACCTTTGAGAACACCTTCGGCGCCGGCAACCTCGACGACATTCTGCTCTATCTCCAACCCTGCCTCGGCCTCATCATCGACGTCAGAGACAACGGTGGCGGCATGCTCACCTCTGCCGAGACTTTGGCGGCCCGCTTCACCGACAACGAGCTCCTCGTGGGGTATATGCGCCATAAGACGGGGAAGGGCCATAACGACTTCTCCGGCTTGGAAGAGCAACGGCTCAAGCCAGCTAAGGGCGTGAGATGGCACAAGCCCGTCGTCGTCATCACCAACCGCAGCGTCTTCTCCGCTGCCAACGAGTTTGTGAAATACATGCGCTGCTGCCCCAATGTCACCATCGTGGGCGACAACACCGGTGGAGGCGCCGGCCTGCCTTTCTCCTCAGAGATTCCCAACGGCTGGAGCATCCGCTTCTCCGCCTGCCCGATGTACGACAAGAACTTGCAGAGCACTGAGGGCGGCATGGAGCCCGACGTCAAGGCCTCACTCTCTGACATCGGCTTCGTCTATGGCTATGACTCTATCATAGAGACGGCAAGGGCCATCATCAACAGAAAATAAACTTATCTGCCACCCCAGCATAACAATAACAACCTATGAACCAATACGCAGAAATCATATCCCGGCAGACAGGCATCCGCGCCGAGCAGGTGGAGGCCGTCATCGACCTCCTTGATGCCGGTGCCACCATCCCTTTCATCAGCCGCTACCGCAAGGAGGCCACGGGCAACCTCAACGAGGTGCAGGTGGCGCTCATCAGTGACCTCTATGAGAAGCTCAAGGAGCTGAACAAGCGCAAGGAGACGATTCTTAAAACCATCGAGGCGCAGGGCAAGCTCACCGACGAGCTCCGACACCGCATCGAAGCTTCGTGGAATGCCACGGAGATAGAGGATATCTATATGCCTTTCAAGCCCCGCCGCCGCACACGCGCCCAGGTGGCCCGGGAGCAGGGTTTGGAGCCGTTGGCACGCGTCATCCTCTTCCAGAAAGAGCACTACCCCGATATGGCGGCCCATAAGTTTGTCAAAGGCGATGTCAAGGATGTAGAGGCTGCTATCAAAGGGGCCCAGGACATCATCGCCGAAGATATCAGCATGAACGAGGGCACACGCCAGACCGTGCGCAAGGCTTTCCAGCGGGAGGCTGTCATCGCCTCTCGCGTCATACCGAAGATGAAAGATGAGGACAAAGCGCAGAAATACAGCGACTACTTTGCCTTCAGCGAGGAGCTGCGCCGCTGCTCCTCCCACCGGCTGTTGGCTATGCGCCGCGGTGAGGCGGAGGGAATTTTGCGCGTGAGCATCACTATCGACGACGAGGACTGCACCGACCGCCTGAAACGCTACTGGGTGCATGGCTTCGGACCCTGCCAGACACTTGTCGGCGAGGCTGTGGAGGACAGCTACAAACGACTCATAGAGCCGTCCATTGAGAACGAGTTCAACGCCCTGAGCAAGGAGAAAGCCGACGACGAGGCCATCCAGGTCTTCAAGGAGAATCTGCGGCAGCTGCTCCTCGACCCGCCACTCGGACAGAAGCGCGTCATGGGTGTAGACCCCGGCATCCGCACCGGGTGCAAAGTCGTCGTCCTCGACGCCCAGGGCAACCTGCTCTACCACGATGTCGTCATGGCCGTGGGCTCGGCAGCGTCTGGCAACGCCCTTGGCAAATTTTCCGACATTGCACATAAATGGCGCGTGGAAGCCATCGCCTGCGGCAATGGTACGGCGTCACGGGAGACCGCTGACATCCTGCGGCAGATTGCCGACATCCCCACCTACGTCGTCTCCGAGGACGGCGCCAGCATCTACTCGGCATCAGAGACGGCACGCGAGGAGTTCCCCAACGAGGACGTCACCGTGCGAGGTGCCGTAAGCATCGGCCGACGACTCATGGACCCCTTGGCTGAGCTCGTGAAGATAGACCCGAAGAGCATCGGCGTGGGACAGTACCAGCACGATGTCGACCAGACAAAACTCAAGCACAGCCTCGACCAGACCGTGGAGCTCTGCGTCAACGCCGTCGGCGTGGATGTCAACACCGCCTCGAAGAATCTGCTGACCTACGTCTCTGGCTTGGGACCCGTGTTAGCGCAGAATATCGTGGACTACCGCAAGGAGAACGGTGCCTTCACCTCGCGCGCCGAACTGAAGAAGGTGCCGCGCCTCGGTCCCGCCGCCTTCCAGCAGTGTGCAGGCTTCCTGCGCATTCCGGGGGCTAAGAATCCCCTTGACGCCAGTGCCGTCCATCCCGAGAGCTATGCCATCGTGGAGAAGATGGCCGACGACTGCGGATGCTCCGTGGCCGACCTCATCAAAAAGCCAGAGGAGCGCAAGAAGATAGACATCCGCCGCTATGTGTCGAAGACTGTAGGACTTCCCACCCTCACCGACATCATGAAGGAGTTGGAGAAGCCGGGCCGAGACCCGCGGGGCAAAGCCGAGACCTTTGAGTTCGACCCGCGGGTGCATACGCCCGAAGACCTCGTGCCGGGAATGGAGCTGCCGGGCATCGTTACCAACATCACCAATTTCGGCGCCTTCGTCGACATCGGCGTGCACCAGGATGGTCTCGTTCACATCTCGCAGCTTGCCAACCACTATGTCAAGGATCCCAACGATGTCGTCAAGCTCCACCAGCACGTCACCGTGAAGGTCTTGGAGGTGGACCGCCGTCGCCACCGCATCTCGCTGACGATGAGGGGGTAAGTGATGAAAAGCACGTAGGGGCGGGGTTCATCCCCGCCCTAACCCCAAGGGACAAATAATAACAACACCCTGCCATGTCAGCGTAAGGGATGTGCTATGCGGCGGCAGAGCAGCCACGGAGAGTGATCCCCTACGATAAAGCAATACCTAATCAGATGGTGAATTGATTGAAAAGGTCATATAGTGGAATGATTGAAGAAATCACCTCAAAATTTTGCAGTTACGGGATTTCTTCTTAACTTTGCAAAACCGTTAGCCATCAACTTTGCAAGCGTTCATGTGCCAACGGTCTTGCTTCTTGCGCCTGTGGCGGAATTGGTAGACGCGCTAGACTTAGGATCTAGTTGCTCACGCAGTGCAGGTTCGAGTCCTGTCAGGCGCACTCCGTTGAATGCCAAGCAATTGAATATCAGTTGCTTGGCATTTTAAGTTTGAAATATTGGCGACAGAGTGGCGACATTGTAGAACTCAACATCATTGTAATCGTTGGAAATATGGTAACCAACGACCATGCCTCATCAAAAGACAATATCTGCCCGTCCGCTATCTTTTGTAAGATAGGGATGGAAGAACGAAGGTCGGATATTAGATATTCCATTGTCATAGTCATTTGCCATCTTTCAGTATTTTCAAAGCCTTGTCGGTCAACCGGTACTTCTGATAACGAGAAGTTGGCTTGTCGGGGATTGTGCGCTCGATGAGCCCGGATTCCAAAGCTGGAACGAGGATATCTCTTCTGTATTGTCGCTTTGATGTTTTCTTAGCTGATTCCATTAAAGTCGTAATGCCCAATTCGCCTCGACCACTCTTTGCAATAATCAATAACATCTGGGACACATCTCGGTCATGTCTAGGACATATCTCGGACACATCTCGGACAATTTTGTCCAAGATAGCATCTTTATTTGAAATCTTATCATAGCTGTCTTTCTTGTCTTCATCCTCAATCTCAGCCTTTTTGTATTTCATCGTCATGCTCAGCACGGTTCCATCAAAATCCCATTGAGGTTTAGGACAACCGTAGTCTTTACATGCAGCCAGCACTTTCTCTATACCACGTCCCCATGACTCTATGAATCCAGCACGAAAGAATGCATTTGCAATATCAGGATTGTAAGGAATGCTGATGTGTTTGTCAAGCAGATTATTAACAGTCCATCCTAATGGCAATCGGCATGTGTTGGAAATGATAATGCGGTCATCATATACCCGAATCTGAATAGGCACAAACTCTTCATACGACTTGTGGCAAATGCTATTGAGGATAACCTCTCGAAGAGCATTAACTGGTACGGGGAGTTCGTCAACGCGCACGATGCCCTCATAGTGAATGTATGCCTTCATATACTTTGTTGTCAGCAAGTCAATAACCATGTTTATCTGCTTAAACAGACTACCATGTATTTCATCCTGATAAAGTATATCGGCATCGTTGGCAAAGTATCCTATCTTAATATAGGCACCAGTAACGTAGCGTTCCGGGTCTGAGCAGAACAGCAATGCTGCCGCACGTTTCAAGTACTCGCCTTCATAGAGGTGAAGCCTTGCGAGTAAGTCTGAGCGATTACCACGCACATCCTCTGCGCTGCTGTGTGGGCTCCTTGCTGCCTCCTTTTTGAAAAGATTAATGGACTCTGCGTCAAGCATCCTTTCCGAAAGTCCCGGAACGGGAACACTATCCCACGTCCTACCTTGTTTCGACAGCAGAAACTGGTCAAGGGCAGTGCCTCTTAATTCTTGAAGAGTGCTGCCTGTTCTATAATAGTACTTGCCACGAATGCTAATGGGGTTGGGCGACGATGAGGTTATGAGTTGCAGATACTCTTTCCCATCAGATTCGAGTAGGTTCACGTCAATCAATATTCCCATCCGGTCTTTCACCATATTAGGAATGTCTTCCATCAGCCGTTTGGCATTCTTGACGCCAACAACTTGTTTGTCGTCATTCACACCTATATATAATGTGCCACCCTGAGCGTTGGCAAAACCGCATATCCACTTCAGATATTCGTCGTGCCAGCTCTCCTTGTACTCTATGATTTGGCTCTCGCTTTTCATATCAGATTTCGTTAATCGTTTCTCTTAATATGTCGTCATCTATCTGCCGGTAACGGTTAAAAGCTCGGCTTCCCTCCATGTGACCGCTCATCTTACCAACAATGTTAGGGTCTTTGACCACCTTATAAGCAGCACCGCTTTTTAGCTTCTTGCTGAGTTATTGAAGTAAAATTTTCAGGTATTACAACGCCAGCCTTCTGAGATGCAGTACGATTAACGAAATAGCGGAAGTGACGGGGATAGATGAATACACCCGTTTTTGAACGAAGGTTCACACCATGGAAAGGCAAGAACCGAAGGAGAACCTCACTACGATGGGTTATCTTATCTTCTTTGGATGATAAACTTAGTAGAATTGTTGCCATAGGGATTGAGTTCTAACGGCACAAAGATAAGCAATTTTTGGCGACATTTTGGCGACAAAGGCGCAAGCAATGGATATTTTAAGCATCATTAAGAATTTGATTTATAATCTAACTTACTGATAATTAATTGATTTTTGATTTCATACGATTTCGCTGAATTTCGGTATAATGTGCCTGTCAGGCGCACAAGATTAAATGCCAGATAGCTATTATTCAGCTATCTGGCATTTTGATTTGGAATCAAGGCCTACCACGACACCACGGCTGTGCGGCAACTCATCGAGGGCGAGCGCAACCTGCAAGGCTTCATGAATGCCTACCTCAGCCTCGACCCATACTACCTCGTAGCGCCGGAGATGGAGTTCTCACACGGTTATTGCGACTTTTTCCTCCTGCCCAACGACACAGTCTATCCGATGGTGGCCCACAGCTACATCCTCGAACTGAAATACCTCAAGGCCGACGCATCCGATGCCGAGGCTGACAGCCAGTGGAGCGAGGCCTTGGAGCAGATCAAGACCTACGCTGCCGACAGGAAGTTGCAGAGCATGCTCCACAGTACGCAGCTGCACAGCATCGTCGTACAAATCAAAGGCTACGACGTAGTGAGGATGAAGGAAGTATGACAACGTTGAATGTGGAGTGATAGGGATTGTATGCCTTTCAAGACATAGCAAACCACATTATCCTACTTTCGTAGGGCATATAAGCGAAAAAGAACTTAATATATAATGTGTGATAATGTGATTTGTTATGTTTTGGCAAGTGCCGGGGAGTGATAAAAACGGCGCCTTATTATAAAAAATCAAAGGTTCTATTTGCCACTTCGGTGAAAAAGCACTAATTTTGCAGTGTTACACATTTAATAAGTCATTATCCGATTATGATTCTTTTCTTCAAGACTCCCAAGGAGAACATCATTGCCACTGAGATAGACCATACCCCCAGTGACGCTGAGAAGCAAGCCTTGTCATGGCTTTACGGTGACGCCACCATTCTGACAGCAGAGAAGCTCGACGGCTTCTTTGTCGGTCCGCGCCGCGAAATGATTACACCATGGAGTACAAATGCCGTTGAGATCACGCAGAACATGAGTCTCACCGGCATTTCGCGTATAGAGGAATACTTCCCCGTGAAGAGCGAGGATGCCAGCCACGACCGCATGCTGCAGCGCATGTACAAAGGTCTGGACCAGAACATCTTCACCGTAGACCACCAGCCTGAGCCCATCAAGCACGTTGAGGACATCGAGAAATACAACGAGGAGGAGGGCCTGGCGCTGAGTCCTGAAGAGATTGAATACCTCCACAAGATAGAGAAGGAGAACGGTCGCCCGCTCACCGACTCCGAGATCTTCGGCTTCGCGCAGATCAACTCCGAGCACTGCCGCCACAAGATCTTCGGCGGCACCTTCATCATCGACGGTGAGGAGCGCCCCTCCAGCCTCTTCGCCCTCATCAAGAAGACGACGAAGGAGCATCCGGGCAAGATTCTCTCTGCCTATAAAGATAACGTGGCCTTCGCCCAGGGCCCTGTCATCGAGCAGTTTGCTCCCCAGGATCAGACGACGGCCGACTACTTCAAGGTGAAGCCCATCGAGAGCGTCATCTCCCTGAAGGCCGAGACCCACAACTTCCCCACCACCGTGGAGCCTTTCAACGGTGCCGCTACAGGTACGGGCGGTGAGATTCGCGACCGTATGGGCGGTGGTGTCGGTTCATGGCCTATCGCCGGCACAGCAGTCTATATGACCAGCTACCCGCGTCTGAAGAACGATGACGGCAAGGCTGCCCGCGACTACGAGGAGAAGATAGACGCCCGTAAATGGCTCTATCAGACTCCGGAAGAGATTCTTATCAAGGCCTCCAATGGTGCCAGCGACTTCGGTAACAAGTTCGGTCAGCCACTGATTACCGGTTCCGTCCTCACCTTCGAGTATGAGACCTCTACCGGTGACAACGCCATCGAGAAAGATACCAACAAGGACTGCCAGACACCCAACCAGGTCTATAGCTACGACAAGGTCATCATGCTGGCCGGTGGTGTCGGCTATGGCAAGAAGCGCGACTGTCTGAAGAAAGAGCCGCAGCCCGGCGAGGACATCGTCGTCGTAGGCGGTGACAACTATCGCATCGGCTTGGGTGGCGGCTCCGTGTCGTCGGTGGATACCGGTCGCTATGGCACTGCCGTAGAGCTCAACGCCGTACAGCGCGCCAACCCGGAGATGCAGAAGCGCGCCTACAACCTCGTGCGCGCCCTCGTCGAGGATGATACCAACCCCGTCGTCTCCATCCATGACCACGGTTCGGCTGGACACCTCAACTGCCTCTCAGAGCTTGTGGAGGACTGTGGCGGCGAGATAGACATGACCAAGCTGCCTATCGGCGACAAGACGCTGTCGGCGAAAGAGATTATCGCCAACGAGAGTCAGGAGCGTATGGGCCTGCTCATCGACGACAACCACGTGGAGCGCGTGCGCAAGATGGCCGAGCGCGAGCGTGCACCGTTCTATGTCGTGGGTAAGACCACCGGCGACGCCCACTTCTCCTTTGTACAGGGCGACGGCGTGAAGCCCTTCGACCTCGACGTGGCGCAGATGTTCGGTCACTCGCCGAAGACCATCATGCGCGACGAGACGGTTGTCCACCACTATGAGGATGCCACCTACTCCATCGATAAGATTGACGAATACCTCAACAACGTGCTCCAGTTGGAGGCCGTTGCCTGCAAGGACTGGCTGACGAACAAGGTCGACCGCTCCGTCACGGGTAAGGTAGCACGCCAGCAGACCCAGGGCCAGATTCAGCTGCCGCTCTCCGACTGTGGTGTCGTCGCCCTTGACTATCGTGGCAAGGCAGGTATCGCTACAGCCTTAGGTCATGCTCCCCAGGCTGGACTTGCCAACCCCGCTGCCGGCAGCGTGCTCTCTGTGGCTGAGAGTCTGACGAACATCGTCTGGGCACCGGTAGCTACCGACAAGGACCATCCGTCAGCTGTGGAGAACCTCAACCTCTCCGCCAACTGGATGTGGCCGTGCCGCTCACAGAAGGGTGAGGATGCCCGCCTCTACGACGCTGTGCAGGCTCTCTCCGACTTCTGCTGCTCGCTCGGTCTCAACGTGCCGACGGGTAAGGACTCGCTGTCGCTGAGCCAGCAGTATCCCGACGGCTCAAAGATTATCGCACCGGGTACCGTCATCGTGACGGCAGGTGCTGAGGTCAGCGATGTGAGAAAGGTCGTCAGCCCCGTCCTCGTTAACGACAAGAACTCCTCATTATATTATATCGACTTCTCCTTCGACGAGCAGCGCCTCGGCGGTTCTGCCTTCGCCCAGACTCTCGGCAAGATAGGCTCCGATGTTCCTACTGTCAAGAACTCAGAATATTTCGCCGACTGCTTCAACGCCATTCAGGACCTCATCAACAAGGGTTGGGTCATGGCAGGTCACGACATCTCAGCCGGTGGTCTCATCACCACGCTCCTTGAGATGACCTTTGCCAATGTCGAAGGCGGCATGCATGTCAACCTCCACGATATCATGCAGGACAAGGACGATGTCGTGAAGATGCTCTTTGCTGAGAATCCCGGTGTTGTCATCCAGGTCTCTGACACCCATAAGCGCGAGCTCAAGGAATATCTTGAGGATGCCGGCATCGGCTTCGCCAAGATTGCCTATCCCACTCCCGGTGAGCGCAAGATTGTCGTCGTCAAGGACGACTGGAAGCACGAGTTCGACATCAACGCCCTCCGCGACACTTGGTATAAGACCTCTTACCTCCTCGACCGCCGCCAGAGCATGAACGGCATGGCCCGCAAGCGCTACCTCAACTACAAGAAGCAGCCGTTGGAGTTCAAGTTCAACGACAACTTCACTGGTAAGTTCGCTCAGTACGGCCTCAACCCCGACCGTTGGAAAGACGGTGACGATGCCAAGCGCCCCGTTGCTGCCATCATCCGCGAGAAAGGTACCAACGGTGACCGCGAGATGGCCTACACGCTGTGGCTCGCCGGTTTCAATGTCAAGGATGTCATGATGACCGACCTCATCAGCGGTCGCGAGACCTTGGAAGAGGTGAACATGATCGTCTTCTGTGGTGGCTTCTCCAACTCCGACGTCCTCGGCTCTGCTAAGGGTTGGGCCGGTGCCTTCCTCTACAACCCGAAGGCTAAAGAGGCACTCGACAAGTTCTACGCCCGTGAGGACACGCTGTCGCTCGGCATCTGCAATGGTTGCCAGCTCATGGTGGAGCTCAACCTCATCAACCCTGAGCATCAGCACAGGGCTCACCTGACACACAATGTCAGCCAGAAGTTTGAGAGTAGCTTCCTCGGTCTCAATATCCCACAGAACAACAGCGTCATGCTCGGCTCCCTGAGTGGTGACAAGCTCGGTATCTGGGTGGCTCACGGAGAGGGTCGTTTCTATCTCCCGGAGCCTGAGGACCACTACAACATCGTAGCTAAATACAACTACGCTGAGTATCCTGCCAACCCCAACGGCTCGGACTATAATGTCGCCGGCATCTGCTCTGCCGACGGTCGCCACCTTGCCATGATGCCGCATCCCGAGCGCGCCATCTTCCCCTGGCAGAATGCATGGTATCCCGCTGACAGACGCAACGACGATGTCACACCGTGGATAGAAGCCTTCGTCAATGCACGGAAGTGGATTGAGAGAAAGACGAAGTAACATCACAGATTATTTGAAGTCCAGAAGCTCGTCTTCTGGACTTCAATATATCATACATATAATGAGTTGGAAGAGGATAAAATGTCTGCTACCTCCTCCCTGCTTATCGTTAGCCGAAAAAGCAGAAAACAAATGTGAAATGATATCCAATAAAGCGTCCGGGAATGACCAAACTTCCAACCTGAAGTCTCCCGACCTCTACCGCAAGCTTTTCACCACCTTCTTCAAGATTGGTGCCTTCACCCTTGGCGGAGGCTATGCCATGATTCCTATCATACAGACGGAGGTTGTGGAAAAGAACGGATGGGTGAAGGAAGATGATTTCGTCGACCTCGTAGCCATTGCACAAAGTTGTCCTGGCATCTTCGCCGCCAACATCGCCACATTTATAGGCTATAAGGTGAACGGCACCAAGGGCGCCCTCTGCACCACACTGGGAACCGTTCTTCCGTCGTTCATCATCATCCTGCTCATTGCCATGGTCTTCCGACAGTTTATGCAGATACACTGGATAGCAGCTATGTTCAACGGCATCCGACCCGCTGTCGTGGCGCTCATCGCCGTACCCACCTTCAACCTTGCCAAGAGCGCTAAGGTGCACTTGGGCAATGTGTGGATACCCATTGCCTCAGCTATCCTCATCTGCGCGCTCGGCGTCAACCCCATCTGGATTATCATCGCCGCCGGACTCGGTGGCTTCCTCTATGGACGCATAAAAGACACATTATGATTTTTCTGCAACTCTTCTGGACTTTCTTCAAAATAGGCCTCTTCGGCTTCGGCGGGGGCTATGGCATGCTCTCACTCATACAGATGGAGACGGTGCACAACCACCACTGGCTGACGTCGGCGGAGTTTACCAATATCGTCGCCATCAGCCAGATGACGCCCGGACCTATCGGCATCAACTCTGCCACCTACTGCGGCTATACCGCCATCCATAATGCTGGCATGGGCAACGCCCTGGCCATCCTCGGTTCTGCCACGGCGACGTTCTCCCTTGTCCTGCCCACCTTCGTATTGATGATTCTCATCAGTAAGATGTTTATGAAATACATGAAGACACGAACCGTACAGCATGTCTTCACGGGTCTCCGCCCCGCTGTCGTCGGTCTGTTGGCTTCCGCTACCATCATGCTCTTAGACAAGGAGAACTTCAGCGCACCGAGCGTCAACCTCTGGCAGTTCATCATCAGCATCCTCCTTTTTGCCGCTACCTTCGTCGGTACGATGTGGATAAAGATCAACCCTATCCGCATGATTTGCTATGCCGCCATCGCCGGACTGGTATTGCTCTATTAATGACAATTTCGAAAATCACCACTCCTTACTCCCAACTCCTTCCCATCCGAAATCTGTTAATTTTCGTATGGAAAGGAATTCTTATGCAACATGTTACGCACTTTTTTCTTAGTTTTACGCTTTTCTTTGATTTGGTAATGGTGAAAATAACTACTTTTGCCATCGAAAACAAGAACCAACATTTACCATGAGAAAACTGCTCGTTATTCTAACACTTTTGTTCACTATGGCAAATCTTTATGCCACTCCAAATCTTCAAAAAAGCTCTAAACAAAAAGCTCCAACAACAATGCGTATTGATCCCACCAACTGGTATGTGGGAATGAAGGATCCATCCCTGCAACTGATGATTTACGGCAAGGATGTCCGCAACGTGAAAAACGTCACTACTGACTACCCCAATGCGAGAATCGACTCCGTTGTACGCCTCGACTCGCCCAACTATCTCTTCGTGTACCTCAACCTCAGCGGAGCCAAGGCCGGAGAGATGACACTCAAACTGGATAACAAAAAAATTAAATACACCCTTAAGGACCGCGCCATGAAGGGCGAGGACCACAAAGGCTTCTCCAACGCCGACGTCCTCTACCTGCTCATGCCCGACCGCTTTGCCAATGGCAACCCGAAGAATGATGTTGTCAAGGGCATGCGCGACGAGAACTGCGACAGGAAATATCCGTCTTTGCGCCACGGCGGTGACCTGGCAGGTATCGGACAGCACCTTGACTACTTCAAGCAGCTCGGGGTCACGGCCCTTTGGTTCACACCTGTCTTAGAGAACGACTGGCCTGCCGACAAGACACAGAACTCGTCGTACCATGGCTATGCCACAACAGACTATTACAAGGTGGACCCACGCTTCGGTTCCAACGAGGAATACCGCAATCTTATCGCTGAATGCCACAAGCAGGGACTGAAAGTCGTCATGGACATGATCTTCAACCATTGCAGCGACTACCACATCTTCAACATGGACCCACCCTCTAAAGACTGGTTCAACAACCCCAACTACGGTCTTCAGACGAGCTATAAGCTCACACCGGTCCTCGATCCTTACGCTTCGAAAGTCGACATGGCCGAGACCGTAGACGGCTGGTTTGTGCCCTCCATGCCCGACCTCAACCAGCGCAACCCCCACGTGATAAAATACCTCATTCAGAGCAGTGAGTGGTGGATAGAATACGCTGACATCGACGGCATCCGTATGGATACCTATCCCTACGCTGACCGACAGGCTATGGCAGGATGGATGAAGACCATCGACAACGAATATCCCAACTTCAACACCGTTGGCGAGACATGGGTGACAGAGCCGCCTTATACCGCCTCCTGGCAGAAAGACTCCAAGCTATCTAAGATAAACAGCTATCTGAAGACCGTCATGGACTTCTCTTTCTTCGACAAGCTCAACCAGGGCAAGCGTGAGGAGACTGACGACTGGTGGAAGGGCTTCAACCGCATCTACAACTCCCTCTGCTACGACTACCTCTATCCCAACCCGTCGAGTGTGTTGGCGTTCATCGAGAACCATGACACCGACCGCTTCTTAGGCGAGAGCAAGGACACCACAATGCTGAAGCAGGCCTTGGCTCTGCTGCTTACCCTCAACCGCATCCCACAGCTCTATTACGGTACCGAGGTGCTGATGAATGGCACAAAGGCTGTCACCGACGGCAATGTGCGCAAGGACTTCCCCGGTGGATTCCCCGGCGATACCCACAACTGCTTCACGGCTGAGGGCCGCACAAAAGCTGAGAACGGGATGTTCAACTGGCTCAGCCAACTGCTGCACTGGCGTCAGGGCAACGAGGTGATAACAAAGGGCTCACAGACGCAGTTCATACCTTATAAAGGCGTTTATGTCATCGCACGGCAGTATAACGGCAAGACGGTGCTCACCATCCTCAATGGCAAGCATGCCGACAACGAGTTAGCTGTCAGCCGCTACGCCGAGGTCATCGGCAACCATAAGACAGCTACAGATGTCATCACAGGAAAGACAGTAGACCTTACTAAGAATATACCCCTCACACAGCGCCAGGCGCTGGTAGTGGAGTTTTAACTCCAAGGGTAGATGTTGAATAACAATCCCCGCCAAGGAATCATCGGTTCCACGGCGGGGATTTTTTTATTGCTACTACATTGCCAGCGACGAGAGGATAGACAATGTCAGGCATTTACTTCTGATGGCCAGGCTGTTCTGCCTTCTTGCCATGGATGCGCTCTATCGTCAGCACACTGTCACAGAAAGCTTTGACAGCGGGCCGGTGGGTGATAAAGATGACCGTCTTCGTCTTATCAGCAAGGATGTTTTTCAGCAGGCCGACCTCTGTCTCGGGGTCTAATGCCGAGGTGGCCTCATCAAAGAGCATGATAGGACGGTTGCGCAACAGTGCCCGGGCGATGGCTATGCGCTGAGCCTGACCCTCGGAGAGACCGCCACCCTGCTCGCCACACACCGTGTCGAGACCCTCGGGGAGTTCGAAGACGAAGTCAGCGCAACTGTCATGCAAAGCCTTACGCATATCGTCGTCAGTGGCATTGAGACGACCTAAACGCAGGTTGTCGCGGATAGTACCACTGAGGAGGGTGTTGCCCTGGGGCACATAGATGAAGTTGCAGCGCGTCAGTGGCGAAGCCATCACTTCCTTAGCATCATTATAGAGCACTACCCTACCCTGCTGTGGCCTGATGAGTGCCAGGAGCATCCTGACGAGGGTGGTCTTGCCGGCTCCTGTCTCTCCCAAGACAGCCGTGCAGGTGCCCGGACGGAAGTCGAAGCATAAGTCATTGACTATCTTCTCCTCTGTAGGGCCATAGGCATAGCTGACATGATCGAGCCTGATGCCACATGGTGAAGCAAGCTTCACCGGCTCGCCCTGCTCCTCAAGCGGGTTCTCCTCCAACTCCATGAGCCGCTCCGCCGCCGTGAACACCGACACGAAGGCGGGCACCAGCTTTGTGATACCGCGCGCCGGACTCTGGATGCGGTTGACGAGTTGCAGAAACGCTGTCATGCCACCAAAGGTCAACGAATGGGAAGCCATACGCACGGCCGCCCAAAGGAACGCTACAAGGAAGCCAATGGCAAATCCAACATTGAGAACGGTATTGCTGAACACCGAGAACACCGTCCGGCGGATCACTTTATGCCGCAACAAGCTTTGGCGTTGCTCCAGCCGGTCCACCATCGGTGTCTCTCCCTCCAATGTCTTTATCAGCATACTGTGCTGGATGGTCTCCTGAAGGGTGCTCTGCACGTGCGAGTCCTCGGTGCGCACCTCTTTAGTAAGACGTCGCATCTGGGCAACATAAATCTTGCTGACAGCAGCAAAGACTGGGATAATGGCCACCGTGATGAGTGCCAGGACAGCGTCCATGGAGAAGAGATAGCAGAAAGCACCGACAAAGAGGGCTATCACAGACAGAGCGCTGGGGATCGTCTGTGTCAGGAAATTGACAACATTGACCACGTCAAACTCCAGTCTGTTCAGCACATCACCGGAGTGGAAGTTCTCACGCCCACGCCATTGTGAGCGCAGAATCCTGTCGAGCATACGCTGCTGCATACGATTTTGCGCGCGGATGCCCAAAACATTCTGTATCCATGTTGAAGAGATGTCGAGAAGAAAGTTGCAGAGGATGAGCAGCCCCATGAGTCCTACCGCCCAATAGAGGTTACCCTTCACTACGCCGCTGGCCACATCGATAGCATGTTGCATAGCCCACACCTCCGCCAACGACAGCACCACTGTCGCAAGGCCAATAGATGCATTGAGCGTAGCCTGCAAACGGTTGCCACGCCAGGCGTGCCACAGCCAGCGCATGATGGCCGCAGCAGAATAATGCGACTTGGGAAGATTTAGAAGGCTCCTGATTCTCATGGCCCATTTAAGATTTTAATTTGTCACAAAGATAAGAAAAAACAAGCAAAAAAGAACACTAAAGTCTCAATTTATTTTCACCCGAAGACTCTGTGCAATCGTTTGCATGATTTATATCAAACATGTTTGGGCAAAAACTTTCGTATGCAACAAAAAAAAACTACTTTTGCACAAAAACCATAGAGTACCTGAAAACTGCGCTTATGTCACATACAACCATAACAATGCGGGACATAGCCGACGCCTTAGGGGTGTCGGTAGCTACGGTGTCGCGTGCGTTGAAAGACAATCCACGCATCAGCATACAGCAGAAGAATAAGATAAAGAAATACGCCCAAGAACATAATTACTATCCCAACACCTTAGCCGAGGGCTTGCGCAACAATATGGTGAAGCCTTCAAAACTGATAGGCGTCATCATCCCACAGTTTGAGCATTTCTACTTCTCCTCCGTCCTTGAGGGCATCGACCAGGAAGCCACCTCGCGCGGCTATTCCATCATCGTCAGCGCCAGCAACGACGACTTCGAGCACGAACAGCTCATCTGCAAGCACTTCCTTGAGAACCGTGTCTGCGGCGTCATCGTCTCACAAGCTAAGAACACCACGACCTACAGCCACTTCCAAGAGCTTATCAAGGAGCGCCTGCCGCTGGTCTTCTACGACCGCATCTGTACGGGTATCAACTGCGACCGCGTCGTTGTCGATGACTACCAGGGCGCCTTCAACGCCGTCAACTACATGATAGAGCGCGGCTGCAAGCGCGTCGCCTTCTACAGTTCGCCGATGACGCTCGAAATCTCCAAGAACAGGTACAACGGCTACCGCGACGCCCTGCTCAGAAACGGCTTACAGCCCGAAGAGCGCTTCTTCCGCCTCTGCGACAACCGTGCCGACGCCGAGGCCATCACACCGGAGCTGCTGTCTCAAGATGTGGTTCCCGACGCCTTCTTTGCCGTCAACGACGATACCGCCATCGGCATCCTCTATACTGCCAAACGTATGGGCTTCAGCGTTCCCGAGGACATCAGCATCTGCGGATTCACCAACGGACAGCGTGCCGTAGCCTGCGACCCCATGCTCACCACGGTGGAGCAGAGAGGCGTCAGAGTCGGAGAAGAAGCCGCAAATATTCTCATCAGTAAGGTAGAAGGAGAGATACCCCTGTCAAAAGTGGAGAAACGCATCGTCAGAACACGACTTATCATCAGAGGAACGACAAAATAAAAAACATATACTAAAAATGAAAGAAAAACCAAACATGAGCTTTTGGGGCTTGTGGAACCTCAGCTTCGGCTTCTTCGGAGTGCAGATAGCCTACGCCCTTCAAAGTGCCAACATCTCGCGCATCTTCGCCACCCTCGGTGCCGACCCTCACAGCCTAAGCTATTTCTGGATACTGCCCCCACTGATGGGCATCATCGTGCAGCCTATCGTGGGCACCTGCTCCGACAAAACGTGGTGCCGTTTCGGTCGCCGCATTCCCTACCTCTTCCTCGGTGCTGCCGTAGCTGTCATCGTCATGTGCCTGCTGCCCAACTCCGGTTCTTTCGGTATGACCGTTTCCACAGCTATGGTCTTCGGACTCATAGCACTGATGTTTCTCGATACGTCCATCAACATGGCCATGCAGCCGTTCAAGATGCTTGTCGGCGATATGGTCAACGAGAAGCAGAAGGGTCTCGCCTACTCCATCCAGAGTTTCCTCTGCAACGCCGGTTCACTCGTAGGCTACGTTTTCCCCTTCGTCTTTGCACTCTTGGGCATTGCCAACACCGCACCCAAAGGCGTCATCCCAGACTCTGTTATCTACAGCTTCTATGTCGGTGCCGCCATCCTCATCCTCTGCGTTATCTACACGGTATGGAAAGTCAAGGAATGGAATCCTAAAGAATATGAGGAGTATAACGGTAAGAAGGAGTCTGTAGCCGAAGAGGAGAAAGGCTCTTCCAACTGGATTGTGCTGCTAAAGAATGCGCCCGCCACCTTCTGGAAGGTAGGACTGGTGCAGTTCTTCTGCTGGTTCGCCTTTATGTATATGTGGACTTACACCAATGGTACTGTGGCTGCCAACTGCTGGGGCACTACCGACGTGACGAGTGCAGGCTATCAGGAGGCCGGCAACTGGGTAGGCATCCTCTTCGCTGTCCAGGCCATCGGCTCCGTCATCTGGGCCACGGTACTGCCGAAGTTCACCAACCGCAAGTTCGCCTATGCCATCAGCCTTGTCTTAGGCGGCATCGGCTTTGCAAGCTGCGCCTTCATCCACGACCAGTATCTGCTCTTCATCCCCTTCCTGCTCATCGGCTGCGCATGGGCTGCCATGCTCGCCATGCCTTTCACCTTCGTCACCAACGCCCTTCAGGGCTATGGCCATATGGGTGCCTACCTCGGACTCTTCAATGGTACCATCTGCATTCCGCAGATTGTCGCTGCCGCCATCGGTGGCACCATCCTCGGCCTCGTTGGATCTGTGCAGAGCAACATGATGATCATCGCTGGTGTGAGCCTCGTCCTCGGTGCCTTTGCCGTTAAGACCATCAAAGAGAATTAATCCTTTCTCTTCAAATACATGCTTATAATGAATCCCCTCTGTCTGTGATGAAGATGGAGGGGATTTTTGTTCAAACGCACCAACTCCTTACAGTCCCGCCTACAATCTTTTCATCGCAATAAAGATAAGAAGACCGCTCTTTTCCCTCTAAAAAGGGACAAAATTGCAGAAATATCCCTCTGGAAAGGGAAAAAATCAGCAATTTATCCCTTTTGAAAGGGATTTTGGCTATGCCAACATCATCCCTCTGTGGCATTTTGGCCTCAACTACTAGTCCGTACAGCCGAAGCAGCTTAGGGAAAAGAGATAAAAGAAAATCAGGGAGCGGAGGAAGTCCGTTCCCTGATTTTCTTTTAAGCTATATATTATATAATATGTGTCTGCCGTGCAGAATGAATACTGACTATCAGTCGTGCAGGATGAGAGCAGACTGTCCGTCGATGACGACGTGGGAGCCGGAGACGGTGTCGAGACCATTCTCATCAATCTTTCCATCGCAGCAGACCACCGTATAATTGCCTTCCGGGATGGTAATTTCGCGAGCCTCCGCGTTGGCATTGAGGATGACGATGATATTCTTCCAAGCGTCCCCACCGGCATTGTTCTTCAGTCGGAAGGCCACGACACAGGGCATCTCCTGCCCCTTGCTGTCCGTCGCGGGCAGGAATTCCAAATGCTGACGCACGAGTTCAGCGCTGCCGAGACGGAAGGCAGGATGGTTGCGGCGCAGGGCGATGAGACGACTGTAATACTCAAACACCTGGGGATACTTCTCCAGATTGCTCCATTGCAGCTCATTGATACTGTCGGGAGAGTTGAAGCTGTTGTGAACACCCTTCTTGTCGCGCAACATCTCCTCACCGGAGAGAATGAAGGGCACACCCTGAGAGGTGAGGACAGCAGTCTGAGCCAGCTCGTCGAGCTTTATCAGCGTCGGCATATCCGCTGCTTTCTTGTCCCTTGCCTCCATCTCCGTCTTCAATCTGTCAACCAAGCACATATCGTCGTGGCAGCTGACGTAGCTGATGCACTGCGTCGGCTCATTGGCCCACGGCTCCTTGCTGTAGTTGACCTTAGCATAGTCGACCTGCGGATGGGCTATCATTCCGGCGATACCGGCCTTGATACTCTCTTCCGAACCCGGTAGCCCCATGAGGAAGGCACCCTGCTTGTCGTCGGAGAAAGGACCACGGACAGCATCGCGCAAATCGTCGCAGAAAGCGGCGATGCCTGGCAGCTGTTTCATGTGGGCCTTCATGGCAAGTTTGTCCTGAGGATAAGCACAGGAACCGGCACTCCACCCCTCACCATAGACAAAGATATTCGGGTCGATACTCGTCAACTCCTTTCTGATGGCATTCATCGTCTCGATATCGTGAACACCCATGAGGTCGAAGCGGAAACCGTCGATATGATACTCCTCCGCCCAGTATTTCACGCTCTCAAGCATGAAGGCGCGCATGATGGGCTGGTCTGAGGCCGTCTCATTGCCACAGCCGGAGCCATTGCTCGGCGTACCATCGGCATTGAACCGGTAGTAGGCATTGGGCCATGTCTTCTGGAAGTTGCTGTTCGTAAGGTCAAAGGTATGGTTGTAGACAACGTCGAGGATCACTCTGATGCCAGCTTCATGCAAGGCCTTCACCATCTCCTTGAACTCCCGGATACGTGTGGCAGGAGTATAAGGGTCGGTAGAGTAGCTGCCCTCGGGGACATTGTAGTTGAGCGGGTCATAGCCCCAGTTATACTGCGGCTTGTCGAGTTGCGTCTCGTCGACCGAGGCATAGTCGAAAGAGGGAAGAATATGCACGGCGTTGACCCCGAGCTTCTTCAGGTAGCTGATAGCCTTCGGCTCAGTGAGAGCAAGAAACTTTCCCTTGTATTTCAGCCCCGAAGTCGGCGACACGGAGAAGTCGCGGAAATGCATCTCATAGATGACGAGGTCGGCCGGTGATTTCAGTGTCAGTCTGTGGTCCTGGCTCCATCCGGCGGGGTCGGTGCTATTCATGTCGATGACAGCACCCCGACGGCCGTTGACACCGACAGCCGTGGCGAATACACCGGGCGACTCCAACGGGTTCTTGGCATCGTTGGAGATGTCGAAGGTATAGAATTTACCTTTCCAGTCACCCTTCACCTCTGCTGTCCAACCGCCATATTCCCGCTTCTTCATCTTCACGGTGCGCACGGGTTTGCCACCGAGGGCATCGTCATAGAGCCGAAGCTTCACCTGACCTTTGGCGGGATTGCCTAAGAAGCGGAAACTCGTAGATGTAGGCTGATAACTACATTGTTTATAATAGTTCAGACTCATCGAGTCTGGGTCTACGGCCTTATCCTCGGCATGGGCAGAAGGACCGTAGGCGGCTAAAAGCGCAAAGAAGAAAGTCTTTAAATTCATTGTCGTGAGAAATAAATAAGTTGTTCAGGCGCCGTTCTCCAAAGGGAGTCCGGCAAAAAACAAAGCCCCAACAAGGGCTATAAACCCTTATTGAGGCCTTATGGAGATGTAAATTATTTAGCCATAAGAGAAACGGCGAAACCACCACCGGGAGCCTCGGTGAAGTTCAACACGTCGCCCTTCTTCACAGTACGCTTGGTAATGACATAAGCCTTCGGGTTCTTGTCATAGCTGGCACCCTTGGCATCAGCATAGATGGTAGCCTCATACTTACGGCCCTTGTCGAGGAAGTCGAGCTTGACCGTGGACTTATGTCCGTGCTCGTCACACTTGCCGCCGATGAACCAGTTGTCAGAACCCTTAGCCTTACGGGCCACAGTGATATAGCGGGCAGGCTCAGCCTCGATATATTTCGAGTCGTCCCAGTCGACAGCCACATCCTTGATAAACTGGAAAGCGTCGTTATATTTGGCATAGTTCTCGGGCAGGTCGGCAGCCATCTGCACGGGGCCCCACATCACGAGATAGAGGGCAAGCTGGCCGACGAGGGTCGTGTGGACATAGCTTGGGTTGTTGCTCCATGTCTTGAGCTGCGTCTCAAGGATGCCCGGCGTATAGTCCATCGGACCGCCCTGCAGACGTGTGAAGGGCAGGATGACGGTGTGGTTAGGATAGCTGCCACCGAAGGCCTCATATTCTCCACCGCGCGCCGACTCGTTGGCGACATAGTTAGGCCATGTGCGGCCAATACCGGTCGGACGTGTAGCCTCATGGGCGTCGACCATGATATGATGCTTGGCAGCCTGCTCCACGACATACTGATAGTGCTGGTTCATGAACTGGGAGAAGTGGTGGTCGCCACGGGGGATCATATCACCGACATAACCGGTCTTCACAGCGTCGTAACCGTACTTGTTCATCAGATTGAGAGCCGACTCCAGATGGCGCTCATAATTGCGGGTGCTCGACGAGGTCTCGTTATGCATCAGCAACTTCACACCTTTGGAGTGCGCATAGTCGTTGAGGGCCTTGATGTCGAAGTCGGGATAAGGAGTCGTGAAGTCGAAGACATAGTCCTTCCAGTGATTGGCCCAGTCCTCCCAACCTACATTCCAGCCTTCCACCAAGACCTCGCTGATACCGTTGGCAGCGGCAAAGTCAATATATTTACGCACCTCAGCGTTGTTGGCGCCATGGCGTCCGTTAGGCTTTACCTTACTCCAGTCTATGCTGTCGAGCTTGATGGAGGGATATTCATCTGTGTAGTTCCAAGAGTTCTTGCCTACAATCATCTCCCACCAGACGCCACAGAATTTAGTCGGGTGAATCCAGCTGGTATCCTTAATCTTGCACGGCTCATTAAGATTATAAATCATAGAGTTGGCATCACCGAGCATATCGCGGGCATCGTCGCTGACAGCCACCGTACGCCACGGTGTCTTGCAAGGTGTCTGCATATAGCCCTTCATTCCGGTGGCATCAGGTGTGAGCCAACTTTCAAACACCATGTTCTTGTCATCAAGATTGAGGTGCATCGTAGCATAATCGATGCAGGCAGCCTCGTGGAGGTTGATATAGAGTCCGTCCTTCGTCTTCATCTGCAAGGAGGTTTGCACCCCTGTCGGCGAGAAGACGGCAACGGAGGAATTGTTCCAGTTAACGGCATCGTGGAAGCGGGCACGAATCTCAGAAAGCTTCGACTCCTGTGTCTCCTGCTCCTGAGTGTCGTAGTCGCCAGGCAGCCACCAGGCAGTGTGGTCGCCGGTCATGGCAAACTGTGTATGCTCCTCCTTGATGACGAAATAGACCAGGGAGTCCTGCTGTGGGAATTCATAGCGCAGGCCCATGCCGATGTCGTAAACGCGGAAGCGGATAGTCATCTTACGCTTGGTGGCCGGCTGGGTGAGGTTGACGGCGAGCTCGTTGTAGTGGTTGCGAATCTTGCCATACTGTCCCCAGACGGGTGTCCAGGTCTCGTCGAAGGTTGATGTCTGCGAGCCTGTCTCGGTGAAGCCATCCATCAGTGAGGTCTCATGCATGCCCTTCGAAGCATGCTTGTCCTTGGCAAGTTCCAGGCCAAGGTGAGAGGGTTTCACCACAGCGCGACCCTTATAGCTCATCTCGTAGGTGGGGACACCGTTGCCGGTGAGCGAGAAGGTCACAGACACATTCCCATTAGGCGACTTAACAGTCTGTGCTTCAGCGCCTAATGTCATCAATAAGCCCAACAGGGCGATAAGGTACTTGTGCATAAAAATTGGTTTTATCTATTTATGACGCTACGGCGCCGTAGTCAGCACCCGAACAGGTGCCTACGGTGCCGCAGCGGTAACAACAGGTATATTCTCTCCGGATGCGGATTATCGACCACTCTCTACGATGAGGTCGCTGATATTCTGCGTGAAGCTCTTGTTATCTTTGAGGTCCTCGATGTTGACATGCATGCGGTAGCGCCAATAGTAGGGCACGATGGCCGGCACATTGATGCGCTCCTTGTCGGCGTCAGCAAGTCTGAGCGTCTCGTCCATAGCCATCCAGTCCTGAATGCTGAGCACACAGAGCATTGACGGTGAGGTGAGCTGGCGCGAGATGATGTCGCGGGCCAGCCAGCCCGGCAGCGGGTGAGGAGCAGGACCCTGGCGGTAGAGCATGGTGTTGTAATACTCCTGTGTCCGTGGCCAGTCCTCATCCCACCACTGACGCATTGTCGGCATGTCGTGGGTAGAGAAGGTGCAGACAGAGCGGTAGGGATTGCGGGAGAGATGCCCGAAGCGCACATGCGGATCCTTCGGCATAGACTGTATCTCCAAGGAGAGGATGCGCAGCTGGTTCATCACCCATGGCACGCAGTCGGGCACCATACCTAAGTCCTCAGCGCAGACAAGCATACGCGTAGCCTGTACCAGGACGGGGAGCTTCTTCATGGCCTCACCATACCAGAACTGGTTGTTGCGGCGATAGAAGTAGTCGTTGTAGAGACGGTTGAAAGCGCCCTTGTCATTATCATAGAGACTCTCGTAGATGAAGTCGAACTGCGCGGAGATGCGCGGATGGAACATATTCTTGTTCTTCCTGTCGCGGACGAAGAGGACATCGCTGATGAGCGAATAGAGTCCGTCGCGGAAGTTGAGCTCGTCCTGGTCTGTAACGCCCTCGAAGACCTTCTGTATCTTCTTCTGTGTGTCGTACTCCGGCTTCATCTTATATCTCTCGCCGTCGATACGGTCGAGGTATTTCTCCTTCACCTCGTCGGCACGGCCGCCAAAGACGCGGTCCAACACCCAGTCGGTGATGAACGGCTCGGTGAAGCGCTCTTCCTGGAAGTTCAGACCATAGCCGCGAATCTCGTCAGCCGACATGGCCAGGGCGGGAGCAAACTGGCCCAGAAGTCCGTGAACGGCATCGGAAGGAATCTCCCAAATGCGGAAGAAGCCCAAGACATGGTCAATACGGTAAGCATCGAAGAACTTAGCCATATTCTTGAAGCGGCGAATCCACCATTCGCAGCCATCCTTAATCATCTCCTCCCAGTTGTAGGTTGGGAAGCCCCAGTTCTGACCATTGGTAGAGAAGGCATCAGGCGGTGCACCGGCCTGACCGTTGAGATTGAAGTAGCGCGGCTCTGTCCACACATCGCAGCCATAGCGGTTCACGCCGATAGGAATATCACCCTTGAGGATAACATGATGCTCGCGCGCGTACTTATGTACTTCCTCCATCTGAGTGTTGAGGATAAACTGTACATAATACCAGAAGCTGACAGCCTTGTATTCCTTGGAGCGCGGGTCAGAGAGATGCTTGCGGTCGTCCTCATTCCACTGGTTGTGGTCGGGCCACATAGAGAAGTCGGCAGTGCCATTGGCGTCGCGCAGCGTGCAATACTGTGCATAAGGTACCAGCCAGAAGGCTGCTTCCTTGAAGAACTCCTTGAAGGCGTGAGTGCCTAAAATCTTCTCACCATTCTGCTCATAGAGGTCGTGGAGATAAGCTATCTTGGCGTTGTTGACACCCTCATAATCAATCTGCGGCTTGCTGTTGAGCTCACGGCGCAGCTGCTCATAATGGTGACGCTTCTCCTCGTTGTCGATGAGCGGCAGACCGTGGAGGTTGGCATACTGTGGATGCAGGGCGAAGATGCTGATACAGCTGTAAGGATAGCTGTCGGTCCACGTGTGGGTGATGGTGGTGTCGTTGATAGGCAGCACCTGCAGCACCTTTTGGCCGGTAGCGCTCACAAAGTCTATCATCTCCTTCAGATCGCCGAAGTCGCCCACACCGAAAGACTTCTCCGTACGGAGTGAGAAGACGGGGACGAGGGTTCCGGCCACCTTGGTGTTGAAGATAGGGAAGAAGGCCTGGCTGAGGTCGTAGACGACGACATCGCCGTCATGGAGCTCCGGAATCTCCACCGTGCGGTTCAGACCATCCTCAAAGAGGTAGTCGTCGGCATCAGTGGGGTTGAGGGAAGCAAACTTGAACTCTATCGTGTTGTCAGGGAAGGCAGCAGCATCAAGGTCTACCACCCATTCATTGATATCGTGCTCCTTCATGGGCACGCCCTTTGTGGCGTTCCAGGCGCCTAAGGCCTCACTCTCACCCACAACGACGAGAGAGCCGCTGTTGAGCTGTGGGGCTCTGACGATAAAGCGCACGGTACGGGCGAAAGACGATGGTGCCGTGGCATATGTCTTCTTTGAACGGATGCAGTCAGTGAAGGCCGAACTGTAAAGATAGGAGTCCTCGGGAATATCATGCCATTGGTCGTATACCGTATACTGACCACCCTTCACGGCATTCAGCTCCAGGGTGTGCATAATGGTTGTCCACTCGTGGCGCTCACTATGGTTCTCGCGCTCTACGTCATAGAAATAAACAAGTTTTTGGGGAGCCTCAGCAAGATTGAGCTCGCACGACCACCTCTTTCCATTAGTGGTCATCATGCGATATTTGGTGCTTGTGTGCTCACCGACTATGTTTAGAACTATCTCTTCACCGAACCAGGTGCGATAATCAACATTGAATTTTAAGTTCATAGTCTTTAGAGAGTTAATTTTTATGCGAAGTTACGGAAAAAAGGCGGATGTTGATTTATGTCATGCAAAACGTTGTGAAAAAACATGCGCAAACGTTTGCACAGACAAGACCACACACAAAAAATGCGCGGCCACAGCCACGCATTCCATTCGTATCGATTATGTATTGTCGTCGACATCATTGCTGCCAACTTTGCCACCCATCTTGACAATGAAGTCATCGAGAGCAGGAATGATGGCCAACAGGTTGTCAACATCAACGCCATTGTCCTCAAACTTTCCTATCATGCAGTTGGGTATCCCAGCGGCTTTCCGCTTCAAGGCCTTTCCCTTCTCTGTGAGGTAGACAATCTGCTGCCGCTTGTCGGTATCACTCTCATGCCGCGCCACAAGGCCAAGCTTCTCCATGCGCTTGATGAGCGGCGAGGTGGTGTTGATACCCAAAAGCAGACGCTTGCCGATGTCGTTAACAGGCATCTCGTCATGCTCCCACAGCACCATCAACACGAGATACTGGGTATAGGTGATGCCGAGTGGCTTGAACAAAGGTTCATAAGCCTGCGTCACCAGCCTGCTGGCGGTATAGAGCCGGAAACAGAGCTGGTTCTCAAGCTTCAACTGGTCGTAGTTGTTATTCTTTCTTGCCATGCGGAGCGTCTTACAGGGCGGCCTCGACCTGCTTCTCCACCTCCTTCATGTCCACAACAGGCTCGAAACGGGCCAGCACCTGACCGTCACGGCTGATGAGGAACTTGGTGAAGTTCCACTGGATGTCGTCCTTCTTACGAGGCTCGGGATTAGCCTCATTATAGAGTTTCTCCATCACGGCAGCCAGCTTGGCGTCATAACCGCCTTCACAGCTCTTCTGGCTCTTGAGCCATGTGTAGAGCGGCAGCTCGTTGGCACCGTTGACATCGCTCTTCTTGAACTGAGGGAAGTCCGCACCAAACTTCACCGTGCAGAACTGCTTAATCTCCGCGTCGGAGCCAGGAGCCTGATGACCAAACTGGTTGCAGGGGATATCGAGAATCTCCAGGCCCTTGTCCTGAAGTTTGTGGTACATGGCCTCCAGATCCTCATACTGGGGAGTGAAGCCGCAACCTGTTGCGGTGTTGACGATGAGCAACACCTTACCTTTATACTGTTCGAGACTTACTTCATTGCCATTCTTGTCTTTCAGGCTGAAATCATAAACTGTCTTCATATTCTTTTCTGTGTTTTGTGCCACGGCTGTCATCATAGCGATGAGCAGCAAGGCAACGGTTAATATTCTCTTCATTACGCATGCAAAGATAAGGAGTTTTATTTATATCGCAAGCGACACAGCCAGCCTTTTAGCGTGTATTAACCTTTATATCGCCCAAGATACGATTCTCTAAACGGAAATTAACAAATAGCGCACACGATACAAACAAACACAAGCGGTTGGCAAAGGATTCATGCGCACACCAACGAAAGGGGGGCAGCCTTTTGGACTGCCCACTATTCAATCTACATTTATAAGGAATGCTGGCTATTTCATCTTCTTGATAGGCAACTGATTTAACAAAACCACCTACACCTTTCACTGCATTTGCCGCAGATATCGTTGGCATATGCCACAGACTTCATTGGCATTTGCCACAGATGTCGCTGACATATGCCGCAGACTTCGCTGGCATATGTCACGCAACGTCACGCCAATGGTGCAGACAGTTCCCAAGAGGAAGAAAGACAAATCCCCGTTACCGCCGGCAAATGTCTGCGATAACGGGGAATACTATGTAAAGGAAAGATTAGCGAATCAATTCATCGAATCAATAATGTATCGGGCGAGGCCAGCAACTTGATGGTCTTGTCCTTCTCTATCATCTCTTCCTGAAGATTTCGGTTGCGAAGGGTCGCTGCGTCGATGACAAGGTCCTTGGCCTTGACCTGCTCCTTCAGGGAACGGATGAGGGTGAACTCGTAGACAGCGACGACAGCGAGAATCATGACGAGGACGCCAAGGACAGTCTCTGCAAAGCCTTTCATCACACGCGTTGCTTAAGCATCAGCCTCTCGGCGCCCGGCGTCAATCAGGCTCTTCAGTCCATCACTGTAGTCGGAGACGACCTGGCGGCAGAACATCTTACCACTCTCCTTGACGGCCTCGAAATCATCCTCGGTGAGAATCTTTGCCGTCTTACCCTTGCCATAGGTCAGCGCCTGCAAGGCCTCGACGCCCTCAAAACTGCCTTTGACAAGCTCACACTGGGAAGCAAAGTCAGAGTTGAACGCCACTGTGGGGACAAAAGTCTCCACCGGCCGATAGCTGGTGCTGAAGTAGGTGCGCAGGTGTTTGTTCTGATCCCACTCGTCGACAATCTTCTGTGCCAACTGCGGTGTGATGGCCCACGTGGTGCCACCGACAAAGAGTGTATAGGTCTTCTCGGGGCAGTGGATGCGCAGGGTCTTATGGACGTGTCCTTGAGCCAGCACATTACGGGCCAATGTGCGCACGCTGTTCTTGAACGACCCGCCCCGCCAGTGGTGGTCGGCGAGCAACTGGAAGTCGGTGTATTTATAAGCCGCACGGCCCTGGCCGGGGAGGGCGAGGCCCTGGAGTTGCTGGCTGTCGCTAGCCTCAGCAAAGAAGCTTGTCAGCCGGTTGTTGCTCCACACCGGATAGTCCATACCGTCGATCTTGACAAGGCGGTCGTAGGCACCACCCTCCAAAGCGGCACGGAGAAGCGCCACTTGCACCTCGACCTCGTTCAGGCTGTTGGCAATGACTGCCACCCGATGGCTGATGAAGTGGACATTGGCGGCGGCGACCAGCTTGCGGAAATGCTGAACATCACGCCGGCGGTCTATATGAATATAGTATTCCGCGTCCTTGGGAAGACTCTCTACCAAGTCACGGAGATGGTGCGCGTCTCTCTGCGCTGAAATCAAAAATGCAAGTCTCATAAGCTTTCTCTCTATAAGCGTTATTAACGCCGCAAATATACACATTATTTATTATGCGCGCAAAAAAACGGCCACAATCTTTGCCAAAAAAGATTACAGCTGTTAAAAATGCGTAAATATCATCAATCAGAAGGCCAGCGATAAGTGAGAAAGTAGAAAATATGTGTAACTTTGCACTCCGGATTTTGACAGGCCGTAAAATGCCCGTCGCTCAGGGTTAAAGCCAGATGGTCTCTATTAGACTGGAGGCACCGCGAGGCCCCTGTTCATCCGCAAAACATTTATAACTATAACATTTAACAATGGACACTTTAAGTTACAAGACTGTTTCCGTCAACAAGGAAGCAGCAAAGAAGGAGTGGGTCGTCGTGGATGCCACCGACCAGATTGTGGGCCGTCTGTGCTCTAAGGTCGCTAAGTTGCTCCGTGGCAAGTACAAGCCCTGCTTCACACCGAATGCCGACTGCGGTGACAACGTCATCATCATCAACGCAGCTAAGGTCAAGTTCTCCGGCAAGAAGGAGACTGACAAGATCTACACACGCTATACTGGTTATCCAGGCGGCCAGCGTTTCAACACACCTGCCGACCTGCGCACCCGCAAGAACGGTATCGACAAGATGCTGCGCCATGCCATCAAGGGCATGCTCCCCAAGGGTCCCCTTGGCCGTTCACTCATGGACAACGTCTACATCTTCGAGGGTGCAGAGCATGACAAGGCAGCACAGAAGCCAAAGAACATCGACATTAACCAGTACAAATAAAGCATAACAGAGATGGAAGTTATCAACGCAATCGGCCGCCGCAAGAGCGCCGTAGCCCGCGTTTACCTCACAGAGGGCACCGGTAAGATCACAATCAACAAAGAAGATATAGAGAAGTATTTCCCCTCAGCCATCCTGCGCTACGTCGTGCGCCAGCCGCTGCAGCTCCTCGATGCCGCTGAGAAATACGATATCAAGGCCAACCTTGACGGTGGCGGTTATACAGGCCAGAGCCAGGCGCTCCGCCTCGCTATTGCCCGTGCACTGGTTAAGATCAACGCCGAGGACAAGAAGAACCTCAAGGACCATGGATTCCTCACACGCGACAGCCGTGCTGTAGAGCGTAAGAAGCCAGGTCAGCCCAAGGCTCGTCGTCGCTTCCAGTTCAGTAAGCGATAAAATTTCGTTTAGCATCCAAACGGGCGGGATCCTTTTGGCTACCCGCCTGCTGGTTCTAACAAGAATTAAAAGGAAAGTAAACAATTTAATCAAGAAAAGAAAATGTCAAGAACATCATTTGACCAGTTGCTTCAGGCAGGTTGCCATTTCGGCCATCTGAAGCGTAAGTGGAACCCAGCTATGCGCCCCTACATCTTCATGGAGCGTAACGGCATTCATATCATCGACCTCAACAAGACCGTCGCCAAGATTGACGAGGCTGCCGAGGCTCTGAAGGCTATCGCCAAGAGCGGCCGCAAGATTCTCTTCGTGGCTACTAAGAAGCAGGCTAAGGATATCGTTGCCGAGAAGGCTGCTTCCGTCAACATGCCTTACGTCATCGAGCGCTGGCCGGGCGGTATGCTCACCAACTTCCCCACTATCCGCAAGGCTGTGAAGAAGATGGCCAATATCGACAAGATGATGAACGACGGCACATTCTCTAACCTCTCTAAGCGTGAGCTGCTGCAGATCAACCGCCAGCGCGCTAAGTTGGAGAAGAACCTCGGCTCTATCGCCGAACTGACCCGTCTGCCGTCTGCACTCTTCGTCGTTGACGTGATGAAGGAGCACATCGCCGTTAAGGAGGCTAACCGCTTAGGCATCCCTGTGTTCGGTATCGTGGATACCAACTCTGATCCCCGCAACGTTGACTATGTCATTCCTGCCAACGACGACGCTAAGGACAGCGTAGAGGTTATCCTCGACGCGTGCTGCGCTGCTATCGCTGAGGGTCTGGAGGAGCACAAGGCTGAGAAGGCTGACGACAAGGCTGCTGCTGAGCAGCAGGATGAGGCCGCTGAAGGCCGCCGCCACGCTCGCCGTGCACGCCGTGACGAGGCTGCTGAGGAGGCTCCTGCACAGGAGGCTGCTCCCGCTGCTGAGGAAGAGGCTCCCGCCGCTGAGTAAAGCATAACAGAATCAATCAAATACAGGCCTGATAGGCCAAAACCTATTAGGCCTTTTTCAAATCTTTAAGAAAGGAAATAACACAATGGCTGTTTCAATAGAAGACATCAAGAAGCTTCGTGCTATGACCGGTGCTGGCATGAAGGACTGCAAGAAGGCCCTGACAGAAGCCAACGGTGATCTCGACAAGGCTGTCGAGCTCGTCCGCGAGCGCGGTCTGGCCATCGCTGCCAAGCGTAGCGACCGTACCACAAGCAACGGTTGCGTACTCGTGAAGAACGTCAACGGCTTTGCCGCTATGATCGCTCTGAAGTGCGAGACTGACTTCGTTGCCAATGGTGCTGACTACATCGCCCTGACTGAGGAGATTCTCGATGCCGCTATCGCCGCCAAGGCTCAGACGCTTGACGAGGTCAAGGAGCTGAAGCTCACTGAGGGTATCACTGTCCAGGAGGCTGTCACACGCCGCTCCGGTGTCGTCGGTGAGAAGATGGAGCTCGATGGCTACAATGTCCTTGAAGGCGAGAACATCTCTGTCTACGACCACATGCGCAAGCACACACTCGGCACAATGGTACAGCTCTCTGAGGCTAACGAGGAGGCTGGCTACAAGGTTGCCATGCAGGTGGCTGCCATGAAGCCTGTAGCTCTCGACGAGGCCAGCGTTCCCCAGTCTGTCAAGGACGAGGAGCTGCGTATCGCTATCGAGAAGACTAAGGAGGAGCAGATTGAGCGCCAGATCGTCGGTGCACTGAAGAAGGCCGGCATCAACCCCAACCTCGTTGACAGCGACGACCACATCGCTTCCAACGTTGCCAAGGGCTGGCTCACTCAGGAGGACGCTGACAAGGCTCAGCAGATCTGCAAGGAGGTCGCTGAGACCGCTGCTGCCAACCTCAAGGAGCAGATGATTCAGAATATCGCCAAGGGCCGTATGGCTAAGTTCTACAAGGACAACTGCCTCGTAGACCAGGAGTTCCAGTTCGGTGACGACGGCGAGAAGCTGAGCGTTGCTCAGTGGCTCGACAAGCAGCAGAAGGGCCTGAAGGTTGTCGCCTTCAAGCGTTTCAGCCTCTCTGCTGACTAATTGCCTCGACAACAGAAAAACTTTATAGTGAAGCCGTGGACGCAAGAGCGTCCACGGCTTTTCTTATTAATTGATAAACTATAACTCGAATGTGAGGCCATTATTCAAAAAGAGCCGAAGGAGAAACCTTTAGAAAATCCTCGACAGGCATACCGCCACAGTCCTGCAACACTTGCTTGACCATTGTCGATTTACCTACTTGGCGCGGACCTACTACGGCTTGGATAAAGCGACGAGGCTCTTGTATCCGACTTAAAAGAATATTATACTGAGACCTTTTATACATAATATGTACTTTTGTGGCAAAGATAGGCAAATATTCTCAAATTCGCAACAGAATATTCTCAAAAGTTTACCAGTAAATTCTCACACTAATAATTCTCAAAAAGGGGTACGCTAACATTCCACCATCATCAAATCTATCCTTTTTGCTTAAGTAGGCAACAAGAATGGCTATTGCTATGATGGGACCAAAATATCCGATAGGAATTCAGGGGATTGAGAAGCTGCGATGCAGCGACTTCAAATATGTACTCAAGTATGAAGCGAAATACTGATTGATGACAGAGGTTATGCCAAGCCGAATGCACTTGACAAACGCAAGCTCTACAAGATTGGCGTCAACTTCTCAAGGAAGAAATGGTGCATCAAGGAGTGGGAAGTAAGAGAAGGAAATAAATAAAACATATCATAACTTGTCGGTTAAGCCTAAAAGCCGTATCTTTGCAACCACAAAAGAATAAAATCCATCCAATGAAGATTTCCCTTATCATCTCCACCTATAACTGGCCCCAGGCCTTGAACCTCTGCTTAAACAGCGTGCGCCTTCAGACGCGTATGCCCGACGAAGTCATCATTGCAGATGACGGTTCTAAGGATGAAACCCGCGACATGATAGCCGAACAAGCGAAGACCTTTCCCTGCCCGCTATATCATGCCTGGATACCTGATGAGGGGTTTAGATTGTCGAAATCACGAAACAACGCCATCCGCAATTATTGCTCCGGCGACTATGTTATTTTCATCGACCAAGACATCATCCTCGACCGGCATTTCACCGCTGACCACGAACGTATTGCCGAAGAGGGATACTTTGTCTGTGGCGGGAGAGCAAAGTTAGAGAAGGCCATCACTGACCGCCTGACGACAGGCGAGAACACCCACTTAGGATTCTTTACCCAAGGTGTCAGCCGAAAGTTGAACACTGTCCATGCGCCTTGGCTGCATGGGCTGACCCGCAACATGTATTCCTCACGCCCGCTTTACGGCCGCGGCGCCAATATGGCGATGTGGGCAAAGGACCTTAAAGCCGTCAACGGCTTCGATGAGGATATCGTGGGGTACGGTGGCGAGGATGTCGACCTGTTCAACAGACTGTTGAACAGTGGCGTTAAAAAGAAATACGCCCAATTCTGCGCCATTGAATACCACCTCTGGCACAAGCGCGGACAGCTGACAGAAGCTAAGGCCGTAAAGAACTTTGCCATAGAAGGAAAGACAAGCTGCGTGCACGGACTGGAAGATCGCACTATCTGAATATCACATGGAACAAATGGGTGAGCCGCGCTATCTGATAGTAGAGTGTTGGTAACGGACAAGAACGAAAGACAAACTTTCTTGTAGCTTCATCCTGATAACGGTCTTTTTTCAGAATATTTCCAGCCAACCGCTTCTTCTTATTAAAGAGAGTGGAGCGAGCGCCCAGATTATTTTTTTCAAGATAGCTAATAACTTTATAGTCCTCTATATCGTTGGTGCCATTCAAAATAGCCTTGGACGTAGCGGTGAAACCACGACGGAAGAAATTCAGCGGTTTCGAGACCACCGCCACATTTCCCTGCTGAGCTATTTCTATCCAAAACAACCAATCACCAGATTGTCTGTAGTCTGTAAACTGTCGGTCAATATTTAAAGCCACATCTCTTGAGAAGATGGCAGAACTGGCATTAGCGACACGATTTCCTAGAGTTAGATATTTCTTAATAAACTTTTTACCATCACTCACCTCGTCCTGATGGAAAAGTTTGTTCTGGCAGATACCTATCTCCTTTCCATCATTGTCCACCCACATAGAGCGCGAAAAACATAACACGCAATTGTTGGCAACATATAAATTTACGAGCGTACTAAGAAAATCCGGCTCACAATAATCATCGGCCTCAGCAAGCCAAACAATATCTCCTTTAGCCAATGAAATTCCTTTCATCCACTGTTTGATAGGTGAGCCGGTATTCTGCTCATTCCTCACAATCTGGCTGACATGAGGATTGTCTGCATACTGACTGATGACCTCCATGCTATTGTCAGTAGAACAATCATCAAGGATAATCAACTCAAAATGGGAATATGTCTGCTGAAGAATACTGTCTATACGTTGGCGAAGAAATCGCGCATAGTTATAGTTAGGAACGATGACGCTGACGAAAGGAGTCTGACTCATAAAGAACGTGATTTATTGATAATATTTGCAAAGTTAATGGTTTTAAAAGTCTCAAACAAATAAAATCATTCATATTATTAAATAATCGTTATCTTTACTTTGCTGATTGATAATAATGCTATACCTTTGTGGCAATAACACTACAGGGTATGATAAACGAGAACTACAAGGTATCTATATTAACACCAGTCTATAATGTTTCCAACTATATCGAGCGCTGTGCACGTTCGCTCTTCGAGCAGACCTATGACAACCTCGAATTCATTTTTGTCAACGACTGTACGCCAGACAACAGCATGGAGATTCTTGCTCGTGTGATAAAAGATTATCCACAGAGAAAAGAACAGATAAAAATCATGCATAACCCCCATAATATGGGGGCTGCGGCCGTAAGAAACCTGCTATCCAAACTTGCTACAGGAAAGTTTACTTTAAGTGTAGATGCTGATGATTGGATAGAGAAGGATACGGTAGAGAAACTCGTTAATAAGCAGATACAAACTGATGCTGATATAGTTTCTGCCAATGCTATTAAAGAAGGATCCCCAACAAAGCAAAAAATGATTATACCTCAAACACAAGATCCGCACAAAATGATAATGACGCTTCTTAAGCCATCAAATCAGCAAATTTGGGGTAGACTAATAAGAACATCCATTATTAAAAATATAAACGGAGCCAAGAACAATCTGGATAATGGAGAAGATATGCTTATTATGGCACAGCTACTTTACTACTCAAAAAAAACAGCAAATGTAAATGAGTACCTGTATCACTACTTTATTAATAATCATAACTCTTTGACTCACATTGGATGGAAGAATAAGGTAAGTTCCAAGGCAAGAATTCAGGTCATTCAAAATAGCATCTTGGTAAGAGACTTCTTCAAAGGAAAAGATAAAGAACTTGAAGAACAAGCCAACAGACATATTGCCTATCAGATATGGGACTCATCCAAGCATTGTGCACGCCGTGATAAGCAAGCGTTTAAACAGATGTGGGCATACAGAAAATATGTAGATGGCAATCCATTCCTTAGCTTTGCAGGGAAATGGGGCAAAATAGGAGTCTTTTGGCGAAGCCATTACTACTGCGTATCGTTTATCAGATGATACAGGATAACAGATTTCAGAATCTCGCAGCCTTAGGCTGCCTACTGTTTTCCATATACCAAAAGCATCATCGGAATCAAGAAAATAAATAATAGATTTCTCTACCAATCTCAGAGAGTTTACCCAAGTTTGCAGATTCCCTCACTTATTTATAATGTGTGACGTTAGACTTTCTAATACATGAACCCCACCAGCCACAAGGGCAGCTTGTGGCCGTAAGGGTATTCTATGTCGTCAGCAAGAATATAGGAGTCAGGGATGTCAGCTATTTGCTTAAACGTCTTGTCTGCTCCTCCCACTTCAAAGATTATCTTGCCATCTATGCGGAAGTCACCAGTCTGCTTGCCATATTCCACAGTATGCCCATATTTGAGCTGATTGACAGCGAAAGTCTCCCGCACCGTTCCTATCTTGACAGGATTGGAGGCTAAAGCATAAATCATATTGGGATTTTCCAAGTATATTTTATCTGGTTTCTGCATCTTCTTTACAGAAACAAGATCAGCATAAAGAAGATTGAGAAGGTCTGCCCGCCCCAAATCAGCAAGATACTCCAATGTGGTATTACGATGCACACCTATCAATGCCGAGAGTTTGGAAATGTCCACTTCAAAAGGAACAGACGTAGCAAGTATACCTAACAGAGCTTTTATCTTCCTTGTGTTGCCAGCGTCAACACCACAGAGCTGTGGTAATTCCGTCTCTATTACGAAGTTGACCACTTGCTCCATAGTCGTGTAGTAGTCTCTTTGATTCTCCATATAATATGGATAATAACCATACTGAAGATAATCCTTAAAAAGGGGCAGCGGCTTGCAGAAGCCATTAACCTTAGCGCAAATATTTTCAGGATGCTCCAGTAACTCATCAAGTGTACAAGGTGCGATATCTATCTGATGATAGAAGAGCAAATATTCTCTAAATGACAGTCCCTGCATGGTGTAACCAACACAACGACGCGACAAGTCAGCATCTGCATTAAGGATATTAAGCAGTGAAGAACCTGAAACAACAACACGCATGTCTGGATAAAGGTCATATATTTCCTTTATCTCACGACTCCAGTGAGGATACTTGTGGACTTCATCAAGAAAGAGGTGCTTTCCACCCTGCTTGTAAAACTCCTCTGCCAAATCTATCAGGCGATGCTCAGTGAAATAAAGCGAATCCAAGCTACAATACAACACCTCGTGGCTATAGGCTGGATAATGCTGTTTGATATATTGCAGCATCAAGGTGGTCTTCCCCACTCCACGCGCACCCCGTATAGCTATCAGACGGGCATCCCAATTCACATGATGCATCATCTGTCTTACTAAATGATCTGAAGTAAGAGCCAACAATCTGTTTTGTCTTGCGAAAAGTGCTTCCATAGTTATCTTTATTCTCTTTGTTGGCAAAGATAATACTTTTCAGCCAATACTACAAGCAATATCAAGAGAAAGTGCTGTCTGCAAACAGCATTTTCTGTACAAAAGTGCTGTTTACAAACAGCAATTTAAGTAATTTCCCATTAGAATTGCGAAATGTGCTGTCTGCAAACAGCATTTCACACGCAAAAGTGCTGTCTGCAAACAGCACAGGTTACTTTGTTTACCATGTTACTATGTCCGATCGTCCCAATAACTACATTTGTTCACCATGTTACTATGTCCAATCGTCAAAAAAATACATTTGTTTACTATGTCTATCTGTTTCATGTACGACAACAATAAAGGCTGCGGGAAATCTCGCAGCCTTTATTGTTGTCGTACGCGGATTCGAACCACGACAAACAGAACCAAAACCTGTTGTGCTACCATTACACCATACGACAATCAGTAATGCAAAGGTAAGCCTTTTTCCCCGACAAACCAAATAAATGAAGATTTATTTTTCAATAGAAGGATTGTTTTCCTCAAAATCGCCGTCTCCATCGGCATGCCACTGCCCGGCATAGCTCAGAGAGGCCACACTGATGCGCACACCACCCGCCTGCTGCAACTGTGCAGCGAGTGCGCAGATCGTTGCACCTGTCGTCACCACATCGTCGATGACAAGCAGATGACGTCCACGGACAGCCGATGGCCTGACAAGCTCAAAGACCGCATCGACGTTCTCGGCCCTGTCCAACCGGCTCTTCGTCGTCTGACTTCCCTCAAAACTCTTGCGGCGTACCACCTTCTTTAATATTGGCAACCCCGTGGCATCGTGTATGCCTAAGGCTATCATCGCACTTTGGTTATAGCCACGCTCTTTCAATCGTTTCTTTGCCAAAGGAACAGGGAGAAGCGCATCAATATCAGCAAAGAAGTTCTTCTCCGACATCATGCGACCCATGAGATAGCCCATCTCAATGCCAATATCAAAGAAGCCAGCGTACTTCAACTGATAAACAGCCTTAGCGGAATCGGCATGCGACAAATGATACATCAGCGCAAAAGCCTTCTGGAAGTCCTTCACCCGGCCCCAGAAGACCTTTGCCATGTTGTTCTCATAAGGATGGTCGAGGAAGCCCGTAAGCGGGAGATGGGCCAGACAAACAGTACAGATGATATGCTCAGACGCATCCAACCGTCTGCCACAGATGCAGCACATACGTGGTGCTATCAGGTCAAAGAACTCCCGTATCATCGTTTACTGCTCTTTGCGCGCTACGGTCTTGCCGTTGACAATCTCGTATCGGCGGTCGAACTCCTCCTTGGTGCGCTTCCAACGGTTGTGCGTCCAGAGATAATACTGAGGCGCCTCTCTGACGCTTTGCTCCAACATCGTGAAGAAACGGCGCGTAATCTCACCCTGCGGCAGGCTGTTAGGATCGTCGGTGATAAGGATATACTCCACCTTGTAACAGCCCCGACGAGGTCTTGTCATCCGAAGGAAGTAAACGACATCGTTCATCTTCCGCTCAATACGCTCAGCACCAGTAAAGACAGGAGTATAGGGATGGTTGAGAAAGGGCAGCCACAGATGGATGTTGGTCCATTTAGGCGCCTGGTCGGCGATATAGCCACTGAGACTATAGATGCCCTGCTGCTTCCAGCGTATCAGCTGCCGCAGGATATCCTTCTTCGGCGTAGGCACACCCGTAGGCGGAAACTCACGGAGCTTGTAGAAGACATAATCCATGGCCTTGCTGTGCAGCGGGTCATAGATGAGACACTGACGCCGCTCCGGATTCATATCTTTGCCAACATGAGAAAGCCACTCCCAGTTGCAATAATGTCCAAGCATAGCCGAAGTGTTCCGTCCCTTGCGGAACCAAGCCTCATGAACCTCAGGGTTGACGACAATCAATCGCTTGTCGAGCTCGCGTCGACTGATGCTCAGCAGTTTGATGGCCTCGAAGAAATAGTCGCAGAACCAGCGGTAGAACTTCTTCTCTATGGTCTTCACCTCTTTCACAGACTTTTCGGGGAAGGAGGTTGACAGGTTCCGCCTCACGATGTCACGTCTATACCTTATTATATAGTAAAGGACAAAGGCAAAGACATCGGAGAGGCCATAGAGCACCCGCAGGGGGAGCAGACTCACTGTATAGAAGAAGTAGTATGCAAACTTTGTCATTATCAATATTCATTGTAGGGCCCAGCGGCATGGGCCCTGTCGTTTACTGTTGCATGTCGTGGAGCTTGCGGTAATAGCCATCTATGGCCATCAGCTCATCATGCGTACCGCGCTCTACAATCTGTCCGTCATGAATGACACATATCTCATCACTGTTCTTAATGGTGGAGAGACGATGGGCGACAGCTACGGTGGTACGCGTCTTCATCAGCCGGAAGAGTGCATCCTGCACCAAGCGCTCACTCTCGGTGTCGAGAGCCGACGTGGCCTCATCAAGGATAAGAATCGGCGGATTCTTCAGAATGGCACGTGCGATACTGATGCGCTGGCGCTGTCCACCGGAGAGACGGCCGCCACGGTCGCCGATGTTGGTGTCGAAGCCATTCTCCGTCTCCATGATGAATTCATAGGCATTGGCTATCTTCGCGGCCCGGATGACTTCCTCGTCGGTAGCGTCGTCCTTTCCAAACTTGATGTTGTTCTTGATGGTATCATTGAAGAGAATAGCCTCCTGGTTGACATTGCCTATGAGCGCACGCAGGTCATGAATACCCAAATCCTTGACATTGATGCCGTCGATGAGCACCTCTCCCTCCTGGACATCATAATAACGCGGGATGAGGTCGACAAGCGTCGACTTGCCACTGCCACTCTGCCCCACCAGTGCCACGGTCTTTCCTTTAGGAATAACAAGGTTGATGTCTTTCAGCACATAGTGACGCTCCGCGGTCTTGTTGTCAGTGTAGGCAAAAGAGACATGACGGAATTCTATCTGGTGCTCAAAGCTCTTGATGTGTATGGGGTCTGCTTTCTCCTTGATTTCGATGTCAGCCTTGAGAATCTTGTCGATACGCTCCATGGAGGCAAGGCCCTTCGGAATGTTATAGCTGGCCCTGGAAAAGTCCTTCAAGGGGTTGATGATGCTGTAGAGGATGACGAGATAATATATAAATGTGGGACCGTCGAGCAACGCCTTGTTCAATACCAAGATACCGCCAAACCACAAGACGACAATGATCATCAGTGTTCCTAAGAACTCCGACATGGGATGCGCCATCTGCTGACGAATCGTGACTCGGAGCAGCTGCGTGCGGTAGGCAGAGTTGATATTGTCGAAGCGGGCGTTCATCTTCTTCTCTGCATTGAAGGCCTTGATAATACGAAGTCCACCTAACGTCTCCTCTACCTGACTCATGGTATCACTCCACAGCTGTTGGGCGTAGATACTTCTCGACTTCAGCTTGCGGCCGACAAAGCCCATAAACCAGCCAAAGACAGGGACGAAGACGATAGTGAACAGCGTCAGCTGCCAGGAGATGACGAGCAGCGTCACAAAGTATGCCACTATCAGGATAGGATTCTTGAAGAGCATGTCGAGCGACGACATGATGCTGTTCTCCACCTCCTGCACGTCGCCACTCATGCGTGCGATGATGTCACCCTTGCGCTCGTCGCTGAAGAATGACAACGACAATGACGTTATCTTATGATATAACTGGTTGCGCATGTCGCGCACCACACCGGTACGGATAGGCATCACAGCCGCCGAGGAGAGGAAGTAGGCCGTCGTCTTGAGAAAGGTCATGAAAGCCAAGAAAAGGCCTATGACAAGCAGTGTGGTCGTAGCACTGGTAGAGATGACCATCTGCTGCACATAATATGACATATTATTCTGCAACACCTCTTTAGCGTTATCCCAGTCCCAAGCCATCAAGTCATTGGCCCTGATGCCACCGTCGACCTGGAAGAGAATCTGCAGGATGGGGATGAGGGCAGCAAAGGAGAAGATGTTCAGCACCGCCGAGAGGATGTTGAAGATTATCGACAGCGCAAGGTACTTCTTATACGGAGGCAGGAAGCGCTTTAATACTTGCAGGAACTCTTTCATCTTTCTTCGTGTTTAGTCTGGCTGTGACGTCGTGCCAGCCGTATGTTCACTGTCCATGGGAGTAGCTATCAGCGTTGCTGCCGTGCTGCCCGTCACCTTCACGCGGACCGTGTCACCAATATGATATCTGCCCTTGGGGATGATGACGGCCTTGTTCTGCTGCGTGCGACCCATCAACTGATCATGGCTACGCTTGGCAAAACGCTCTACAAGAATCTCAAACTCCTTGCCTTCATCCGCTTTGTTGCGCTCAGCCGAAATCACTGTCTGCAAGGCTATCAGCTCGTTCAGACGACGGATCTTCTCTTCCTCAGGGACATTGTCGGGGAGATGCTTGGCAGCATAGGTGCCAGGGCGCTCAGAATATTTGAACATAAATGCAGAGTCGAAGCGCACCTCACGCATCAGCGACAGCGTCTCCTCGAAGTCGGCCTCGGTCTCATCATGGTAACCCACAAAGACATCGGTAGAGAGACCGCAGTCAGGAATGATACGGCGGATGGCCTCCACCTTGCGCAGATAGTCCTCACGCGTGTAATTACGGTTCATGTCGCGCAGCACTTTTGTACTGCCACTCTGGAAGGGGAAATGGATATGATTGCAGAGGTTAGGCTCTTCCGCAATGGCATGGAGAATATCTTCTGACATATCCTCGGGATTACTCGTGGTGAAGCGCACACGCATGTCAGGCACAGCTCTGGCCACCTTACGCAGCAACTCGGCAAAGGAGCAGACATGCAGTTCCTGACCACCCTCTTCCTCGATGATAATGCCATTCTCCGAGCGTTTGCCATTGGGCAGAAGTCCATAGCTGTTGACATTCTGGCCAAGGAGTGTCACCTCTTTGAAGCCTCTGTCATGAAGGTCGCGGACCTCTGCCAAGATGCTCTCCACGTCGCGGGAACGCTCGCGGCCACGCGTGTAAGGCACGATACAGTAGTGGCAGAAGTTGTTGCAGCCACGCATGATACTCACGAAACCGCTGACCTGATTGCCGCCAATACGTGTGGGGATGACATTACGGTAAGTCTCTGTGGTAGAAAGCTCCACATCGACGGCAGGCTGACCTACCTCAGCGGCGGCCATCATCTCCGGAAGATTCATGTAAGCGTCGGGGCCACACACAATATTGGCATGGTGATTTTCGATGAGATCGTTCTTCACACGCTCGGCCATACAGCCTAACACACCAAGGATGGGGCGTGGCGTGGCCTTCCGGCCGCCGGCCTCACCCTGCTCATGGGCATGCGCTTTCTGCAAGGCAAAAAGCTGGTCGAGACGGTGGTAGATCTTGTTCTCCGCATTCTCGCGTACAGAACAAGTATTGAGGAATATGGCGTCAGCATCCTGCTCATTGTCGGTGGGCTCGTAGCCTGCCATCTGCATGACAGCAGCGACAACCTCAGAATCGGCAACGTTCATCTGGCAGCCATAAGTTTCTATATATAATTTCTTCATGTATTTCTTTTATTGTTATTTGGATAATTTCTTTCTTGAAGGTTTCTCGCTCCCGGCCATACACCTTGACACCGAAGCCCACAACAAGTAGAACAAGACTCCTGAGACCAAGCCCATGACGGCATCGATGGCATAGTGGGCACGAATATAAACCGTGGCAAAGAAGATGCCGATCGCAAAAGGCAGGAGACTGAAGACGAGCTTCTTGCTGCCTGTCTTCGCAGCCAAGATAAGGCTGACTATGGTGATTCCAATGTGCGAGCTGGGGAAAGCCCCCGTAGGCCGCTCGCTGCCATGGATGCTGGTGATGAGCTGATAGCCGATACCATCCGTCCACCCTGGGGGCTTCATCATCCCGAGGTGCGACGTAAAGTAATTGCCAATAGCTGGGAACACACCCTTGGCCACATTGCTGTAACCGATGGCCGGATAGTAATACATCGGGCCGGCGACAGGAATGATGTCGAAGATGAGATAGTAGGTGAAGAAGGCACCTGTAATAATAAAACAGCACTTCTCAAACTCATGGTAGCGCATCAGGAAATAATAGACGCAGACCACGATGATGATGGGATAGTAGCTGGCATAGGAGATCTCAAGGAACTCCGACAGCACCGGCTGCGAGAACTTTGTGGCAAAGACCATGGCAGGCTGGAAGCCGAAGAGATACTCATCCCACGACGCCACAATATGGTCGAGGTTGGGAAACAGCGAGTTGATGTTGTAGGTATCCATATACCACCAGCCCAGGAGCAGCATCTGCACGAGGACACGCAGAAACATGACGGCACGGCAGGGGATGAAGCGGTAGGCAGCCCACAAGCCAATGGTGATAGCCACGATTCTCACCCGACCCCATATCATGGCCTCGGGATTCTGAAGCTTGGTGTAGCAGAAAAGCATGATGAGGAGGGTGATGGCGGCATAGGCCATAATCACCCACTCAAAGGCCGCCAAGCCTTTCTTAGGCTTCTGCTCGAACTCAAAGTATTTCTTTAGATTCATAGCCATCCATTTTCCTTGTACCACGCTATCGTCTCTCTGACGCCTTCACGGAGCTTAAAGTTAGGGTGATAGCCCAACTCATCGCACGCCGGCTCTATGTTGCAACGCCAGTTACGCTGTCTGAGGATATTAAACTTATCGTTATTGAGGACGATCATCTTTCCCGTCAGCCGCCCCACATATTCACCCACGAGGGTGACGAGGCGCAACACCCATACCGGTGCCTTTATTCTTATCCACCAGGGACGTCCCAATTCCTCGTGGATATAGTCACTGAAGGTCGAGCTCTGATAGACGTCACCATCAGAGAGGAAATATTTCCGCCCGGACATGCCACGGTCCAAGGCCAGGAAGACAGCCTGCACCAGGTCCTTGACATAGACAAAGGTGATGTCCTGCCGACGGAAGCCGACGGAGAAGTCCACATGGTCAGCTATGCTCTTAGCCATGACATAATAGTCTTTCTCGCGAGGACCATAGACGCCGGTGGGACGCAGGATGATATAACTAAAGTCATTGCCGATAGAGTCGAGGAACTGCTCTGCCATGAGCTTGCTCTTACCGTAAGCAGTATTCGGACGGGGTGTATCGTTCTCATCAATCTCCTGATAGGGCTGTTTCTCCTTGATAGCACCGAAGATGCTCAGAGAGCTGAGATAGACAAATCGCTTGATAGGCATCTTCAGTCGCAAGAGCACATGCACAAAGGCTTTCGTGCCCTCGTAGTTGACACGGAAGAAGTCGTCCTTATGCAGGCATTTGGTCACACCGGCAGCATGGACGACATAGTCGAAGTCGTGGCCACGCAGCTCCTCAAGGAGTCGCTCCTCAGAAGAGAAGTCCAAGTTGATAAAATGTATCCTTTCATCTTGGAGATACTTGCGCGAACTCGTAGCGCGCACACCCGCCCACGTTTCAAAACCGCGACGCAAAGCTTCCTCCACGATGAAACTGCCAATGAAGCCACTGGCACCTGTTATTAATATTTTCATAATCAATCAGGTTACAAAGTTAATACATAATTGAGAAATTTTCCAAAATAATGGTAATTAAATTGTGAATCTTCAAAAGTTTTTCGTTAATTTGCACATTATAAACTTCGTAACTCATCAACTATATGGGAAAGAACAATCATAACACCGGTAAGCCCAAGAAAGAGCGCCGAGGCGGCAAGCGTATGTCAAAGAAGCAGCTCGCTACCGCTCTTGAGAAATATTTTGCTTCACAACCTGACAAGACGCTGACCTTAAAAGACATCTTTCGCGCCCTACACCTTGACACCCATCCTCTGAAGATGCTCGCTATGGACATCATGGACGAGATGTCATGGGACGACTATATCACCAAGGTCTCCGACAACAGTTATAAGCTCAACACCAAAGGACAAGTGCAGGAAGGCACCTTCCAGCGGAAGTCCAACGGCAAGAACTCCTTCCTTCCCGATGACGGCGGCAAGCCCATCTTCGTCGCCGAGCGCAACTCCATGTCTGCCCTCACCGGCGACCGCGTCCGCGTCTCCTTCATGGCCCGACGCCGCAACCATATCAAGGAAGCCCAGGTCATCGCCATCCTCCACAGGGCCAAAGACCAGTTTGTAGGCCGTCTGCGCGTAGACAAGGACATCGCCTTCCTTGTCACGCCGGAGAACACTTTTGCACAGAGCATCCTTATCCCCAAGCGCAAGCTGAAAGGTGGCAAGACCGACGACAAGGCCGTAGTGAAGATCACGCAGTGGCCCGACGAAGAGCATAAGAATATCGTCGGCGAGGTCGTCGACGTCTTAGGAAAGAGCGGTGACAACGACGTAGAGATGAACACCATCCTCGCACAGTATGGTCTGCCCTATAAATACCCCAAGAACGTGGAAGCTGCTGCCGACAAGATCAGCGGTGAGATAACGGAGCAGGATGTCCAGGAGCGTGAGGACTTCCGCAACACCTGGACCTGCACCATAGACCCGAAGGACGCCAAGGACTTCGACGACGCGCTGTCTATCAAGAAACTCGACAGCGGGCTCTATCAGGTTGGTGTGCACATCGCCGACGTCTCACACTATGTCACCGAGGGCAGCATCATCGACAAGGAAGCCATGAAGCGCGCCACCAGTGTCTATCTCGTTGACCGTACCATCCCCATGCTCCCCGAGCGCCTCTGCAACTTCGTCTGCTCCTTGCGTCCCAATGAGGACAAGCTCACCTTCAGCGTCATCTTCGACCTCGACGACGAGGCTAACATCAAGGCGTCCCGCATCGTGCATACCATCATCCGCTCCAACCGCCGCTACGCCTACGAGGAGGCACAGCAGGTGCTGGAGGACAATGGCGTTGTCGACGGCACCGGACAGCCCGCTCCCGACCCAGGGAAGGCTGGATACAAGGATGAATACGGGTGGGAGCTCTGCACCCTCGACCGGTTGGCGAAGAAACTGCGCGAGAAGCGCTTCAAAGACGGCAGTGTGAAGTTCGACACCGAGGAGCTGCATTTCGATGTCGACGAGAAGGGACACCCCATCCGCTGCTACTTCAAACGCTCCAAAGATGCCAACAAACTCATCGAGGAGTTCATGCTCCTGGCCAACCGCACTGTAGCAGAGAGCGTGGGCAAGGTGAAGAAAGGCAAAAAGGCCAAGACCCTGCCCTACCGTGTCCACGACAATCCCGACCCGGAGAAGATGGAGACGCTCAGAAAGTTTATTGCACCCTTCGGCCTCAAGATAAAGACCGACGGCACCCGCAAGGCCATGATAAAGAGCATCAACAAGCTCATGGACGACGTCAACGGGCAGAAAGAGGGCAAGCTCGTGCAGAGTGTAGCTCTGAGGGCGATGATGAAGGCCAAATACACCACGCACAACATCGGGCACTTCGGACTCGGCTTCGACTACTACACCCACTTCACCTCACCCATCCGCCGCTACCCCGACACCATGGTCCATCGCCTCGTGACGAAATACCAGCAAGGTGGCCGCTCGGCCAACGAGAAGCACTACGAGGAGCTCTGCGAGCACTGTTCCGACATGGAGCAGATAGCCCAGAACGCTGAGCGCGACTCCATCAAGTACAAGATGGTGGAGTTCATGGGCGACAAGATTGGTGAGGTCTACGACGCACATATCAGCGGAGTGACGAGCTACGGTGTCTACGCTGAGATTGACGAGAACCATTGCGAAGGTATGGTGCCCATGCGCGACCTCGACGACGACTACTATGAGTTCGACGAGAAGAACTTCCTCCTCCGCGGACGTCGCCATCACCACAAATACCAGCTTGGCGACCCCATCCGCATCAAAGTGGCACGCGCCAATCTGGAGAAGCGACAGTTAGACTTCACCTTAGCTGACAAATAACAACGGACACAGCACAGAAGGACCTTTTGCGAAGTCCAGAAGTCGCAGAAGTCCAGTCATAACATCATTCATACCGAATATCCGCCGGATTCCCCACCGGCTTATCAGAAGTTTCTGCATTTGACTGGACTTTCGGACTTCTGCGACTTCCGGACTTCTGCAATAGCCATTCCAACAGCAACCAGACAGCAAATGAAGATTTTTTGCGTGGGCATGAACTACGCCCAACACAATAAAGAGTTAACAGACACGTTATTAAAGACAGAGGAGCCGGTCATCTTTCTCAAACCGGACTCCAGCCTGCTGAAGAACCATAAGCCGTTCTTCATCCCCGACGACCTGGGACGCATCGACTACGAGGCTGAGGTTGTGGTACGCATCAACAAGTTGGGCAAGACTGTACCCGTTCGCTTCGCCCCGCGTTACTATGATGCCGTCACCTTAGGCATCGACTTCACAGCCCGTGAGCTGCAGAGACGGCTGTCGCAGAACGGACAGCCCTGGGACCTGGCCAAAGGTTTCGACGGCGCGGCATCCATCGGTGAATGGACAGACAAGGAGCTGCTGCCCGACATCCAGAGGCTGCGCTTCCACCTCGACATCAACGGCAAGACCGTACAGGAAGGATACACCGGCGACATGCTATGCCCTGTCGACGACATCGTGGCCTACGTCAGCAGGTTCTACACGCTGAAGACGGGCGACATCATCTACACAGGAACACCGGCAGGAGTGGGACCCGTAAGCATCAACGACCACCTCGAAGGCTGGATAGAAGAGAGGAAAGTCCTGGACTTCTATTGCAGATAACCAACTCCACAGAAACAAAAAGACAACAACATGCAGAAGCTCTACGCTGTCATCATATTCTTACTCTTACAATGCGGCCTCACGGCTCACGCACAACGGTTCTTCAACCTCACTTCCGAGCAGGTGAGTGTCGACTCCGTCATACCGTCATTCTCCTACAGCGTTCCGCTTCCCGACAACTACGCCGACTCCACTTATTCCGTGTCGATTCTCTACCCTGAGTTCATCGACATGTCCGACGCTGACATCGCCAACTACCACCGTATGAGTCAGCGCACGCTGCCTGCCCTGCCGACGGCAGAGAGCAACATCATCTTCGACAGGAAGCGCCCCAGCCTCCTCGTCTCTTTCTGTCCCTTGGTCTACAGAGACGGCAAATATCAGATTCTTGTCAGCTTCATGCTGCGCATTGACGCCAAAGCCAACAAACAAAGCGCTAAAAGCCATGCCAAGAGCAGCATCGTCTCTGCCGCTCCCGCCACGGCCTCTGTGACCGCCACGGCAACGACTGCCGCCGACCGCTATGCCGCCCATTCCGTCCTTGCCGAAGGCTCCTGGGCTAAGATACGGGTGCCTGCCACCGGTGTCTATGAGCTCACAGCGGCCTTAGCACGGCAGGCAGGCTTCTCCGACATCAGCAAAGTGCGCGTCTATGGCTATGGCGGCAACTTGCAGAAAGAGATTCTTGACGGCAACGACCTCATCACCTACGACGACCTGAAAGAAGTACCCACCTGCAACGTCAACGGCCACCGCCTCTTCTATGCCAAAGGTCCCGTGAGCTGGAGCAGCAAAGAGGCCACACGCCGCACACGAAATCCCTACTCTGACTACGGCTACTATTTCATCACCTCCGGCGATGCCACACCAGCTTCCCTTGACTCCACAGCATTCCTCGACTCCTTCTATCCCGCTGCCGACGACTACCACTCGCTCTATGAAGTCGACGGCTACAGCTGGTTTCCCGGTGGCCGCAACCTCTTCGACAACGAGGCTTTGGCACTCGGCCAGACCAAGACGCTCATCCTCTCCCACCCTAAGGGTGCCACGTCGGGCCGTCTCTCCGTCAACATCTCCGCAGGCTCTGCCAGTACGGCACAGGTAACCGTCAACGGCAATACCATGGGCTCGCTGAGCATCACCTTAGGCGACTACGACAAAGGTAATGAGCGGATGGGTGTCTACGACCTCTCCAACCTCTCCGATGCCGACACCGTAAAGGTCACCGTCACAGCGGGCGGCCCCATGCGTCTCGACTTCGTCTCGGTGGCGTGGGATGCACCGGCTCCTAAGCCGACGCTCACGGCCGCCTTCCCCACCCCACAGTATGTCTGCAACATCACCAACCAGGACCACCACGCCGACGCGCAGGCCGACATGGTCATCATCATCCCCACATCGCAGAAGCTCCTCGCCCAAGCCCGCCGCTTAGCAGCCTTCCACGAGCAGCACGACTCGCTGCGCGTGAACATCGTACCTGCCGACGAGCTCTACAATGAGTTCTCCAGTGGCACCCCCGACGCCAATGCCTACCGCCGCTACATGAAGATGCTCTACGACCGTGCTCAGAGCGATGCCGACATGCCTCGCTACCTCCTGCTCTTCGGTGCCGGTGTCTGGGACAACCGCATGCTGACTTCCGACTGCCGCAACCTCGATGCCGACGACTACCTGCTCTGCTATGAGAGTGAGAACTCCTTCAACCAGGTGGAATGCTACGTCGACGACGGATTCTTCACCTACCTCGACGACGGCGAGGGCGTCAACCTCACCAACGTCTCCAAGCGCGACCTCAGCGACGTTGCCGTGGGACGCTTCCCCGTCAGCACCGTGGACCAGGCGAAGATAATGGTCGACAAGGTCATCAACTATGCCACCAACGTCAACGCCGGGGCCTGGCAGAACACCATCATGTTCATGGGTGACGACGGCAACGACAATCTGCACATGGAGCATGCCGACGAGGCCGCCGAGACCATAGCAGCCCTCTACCCCGATTACCAGATTAAGAAGGTGATGTGGGACGCCTATAAAGAAGAGGTGACAAGTGTGGGAAACAGATACCCCGAAGTCTCTGAAATCATCAAACAGCAACAGCAGCAGGGCGCGCTCATCATGGACTACGTGGGCCATGGCCGCGCCGACTGGATGTCGCACGAGGCCGTCCTCACCGTCAACGACTTCAAAAGCTTCACCAACAAGAACCTGCCGCTCTGGATTACGGCGTCGTGTGACATCATGCCCTTCGACGGCATAGAAGAGAATTTCGGGGTCACGGCCGTAGCCAATAACGAGAGCGGAGCCGTCGCCTTCTTCGGTACCACGCGCACCGTCTATGCCACCTACAACCGCGTCATCAACATGGCCTACCTCCGATACGTACTGAGCCAGAAGAACGGCAAGCCGATAACGATTGGCGAGGCACAGAGATTAGCCAAGAACGAAATCATCAACAATGGTGCCGACCTCACCACCAACAAGTTGCAGTATTCTCTCCTCGGCGACCCTGCCCTGGCCCTGCAGCAGCCGACCGCAAAGATTGTCATCGACTCCATCAATGGGCTGCTGACGAGCGCGTCGTCTCATATCGTAGCGAAAGCCGGGAGCAAAGCACGCATCGCCGGACATATCGTAAACGGCGACAGCTTCAACGGCACCATAACATTGCAGGCCCTCGACTCCAAGCTGCTCGTCACCTGCCGCAAGAACCCTGGAGCAGACGTCGAGAACGACGCCTTCACCTTCTACAGCCGCGACAAGACAGTATACAGTGGTACCAACTACATAAGAAACGGGAAGTTCGACATCTCTTTCACCGTGCCCTACGACCTCAACTACAATGGCAGCACGGGCCTCATCACCACCTTTGCCGTGAACGACGACAAGACGCTGACGGCTCATGGCAGCAATGAGAATATTATCCTCGGAAGTACCGACATCACCAAGACGGACTCCCTCGGCCCAAAGATATTCTGCTATCTCAACACCCCTGACTTCACCGACGGCGGCACCGTCAACACAGAGCCCTACTTCGTGGCACAGCTCAGCGACAGCAGCGGCATCAATGCCACCGGCAACGGTATCGGCCACGACATGGAGCTCGTCATCGACGGCAACTCCGCAACGACCTATTCGCTCAACGACAACTTCCAATACGACTTCGGTTCGTCGACAACAGGATACACATATTATAATATACCAGCCTTGGAGCCCGGCAAGCACTCCCTGCGCTTCCGCGCGTGGGATACGATGAACAATGTGTCGACGGCAACGCTCAACTTCAACGTCGTCAAATCCTTAGAGCCGACCATCAGCAGTGTGGCCGTATCCAAGAATCCGGCGTCCACATCGACAACGTTCATCATCACCCACAACTTCGGCGGATGCAACATGGACGTGACGATAGATGTCTTCGACATGAGCGGACGTCAGCTGTGGACCTACTCCGAGACAGGGGCTCAGACCGGCAACGCCTATACCGTGGACTGGGATCTCACCCAGAGCAACGGACAGAAGTTGCAGACCGGTGTCTATCTCTACAGAGTACGCCTCTCAGCCAACGGCAGTTCGAAGGCGTCAAAGGCTCAAAAGCTCATCGTCGTGAACAATAATTGATGAGAAGGCGTTTTTCGCACAATAATAAACGGAGAATAGACGTTATAGCTTATATAGTACCGATTTCTCTTCACGGAAATCCATGCCATCTATAACATGAACAGCAACATCAGAATACTCATCGCATGCCTTCTCTCGCTCATGGCCTTCACCGCTAAGGCCCAGGACAAGAAGGACATGTTCAACCCTGTCAATACGTCAGTGACTTCACAGACCATAGCACCGGACGCCAGAGCCGGCGGTATGGGTGACGTTGGTGTGGCCACGGAGGCCGACGTCAACTCTCAGTATTGGAACCCCGCTAAGTACCCCTTTGCCATCAGCCGGGCGGGTGTGGCCCTGAACTTCACACCGTGGCTGCGACAGCTCGTCAACGATATCAACCTCGGATACTTAGCCGGGTACTATCGCATCGGCGACTACTCTGCGGTCTCCGGCTCCCTGAGGTATTTCTCCCTCGGTGAGGTCCAGATGAACGACCCAAGCCTCAGCAGCTCCAGCAACGAGGTGGCGATCACGACAAAGCCTTACGAGATGTCGCTTGATGTCGCCTACTCGCTGATGCTCAGCGAGCATTTCTCCATCGCCGCCGCCGTTAGATGGATCTACTCCGACCTTACCTACGACTACACCGACGACACGTCACCGGGTTCGGCCTTCGCCGCCGACCTCGCCCTCTACTACCAGTCGTACCCCGTCATCAGTGAGCACGAATGCCAGTTAGGTCTCGGCATGAACATCTCCAACATCGGTAGTAAGATTACATTCGGTGGAAGTGACAACAGCGAGTTCATACCTACCAACCTGCGTCTCGGTGCCTCCCTGAAATACCCCATCGACAAATACAACTCTATAGCCTTCGCCGCCGACGCCAATAAGCTGCTCGTTCCCACCTACCCCAAACAGAAAGACGGCGAGTCAACAGAAGACTATCAGCAGCGCGTGCAGAAAGACTACTATGATGTTTCAAGCATCAGCGGCATCTTCAAGAGTTTCAGCGACGCGCCCGGTGGCTTCAAGGAAGAGCTGGAGGAGATACAATGGAGCGTGGGCGCTGAATACAACTACAGCGACAGATTCTCCATCAGAGCCGGTTACCACCACGAGAGCCAGAACAAAGGCAACAGAAAGTACTTCACCGTGGGTGCCGGATTCAAGATGAGCGCTTTCCAGCTCGATGCCGGCTATGTCATCGGTACAGCAAAGAGCAATCCCCTCGACCAGACGCTGCGCTTCTCGCTGACCTTCGACATGGATGGCATCAAAGACTTGTTCAACAGAAGATAAACATAACCCCGCCCGCCGTCAACCAAGACAGCGGGCGTCATTGATAATAATGATATGATAAGAATAGGAATGGGCTACGACGTCCACAAACTCGTGGAAGGCCGTAAATTGATTTTGGGAGGTATAGAGATTCCTCACACCATGGGACTGCTCGGTCACAGCGATGCCGACGTCCTCATCCACGCTATCTGCGACGCACTCCTCGGCGCCGCCAACATGCGCGATATTGGTTACCACTTCCCCGACAACTCCGAGAAGACACTCGACATGGACAGCAAGGTCATCCTCAAAGGCGTCATCGACCTCATTGCCACAAAAGGTTATCAAGTCGGAAACATCGACGCCACCGTCTGTGCTGAGCATCCTAAACTCAACCCTCACGTGCCGGCCATGAAAGCCTGCTTGGCGAAAGTCATGGGATGCGACGAAGACCAGATAAGCATCAAAGCCACGACAACAGAGAAGCTCGGATTCACCGGCCGCGAAGAAGGCATCTCCGCCTACGCCGTCGCGCTTGTGACAAAATAACAAAAAAAATACGCTGACACTCATCGACGAGCACCAGCGTAAAGCCTATGTTTAACTAAAAATCCTTTTCGAACCAAATGAAGGCCTCACGGCTTCCATCGTTTCCGTTAAACAATCTATCAAATCTACCTTAAACCTAATAACTAAAAACCTAAATCTATTACTACTAACCTAAACAATCTATTAACCTTTTGACACTACAAAGTTACAAATAATACATACGTCTTGCAACTTTTTACATCATTTTTCTTCGCTTCTTATACTATTATTGATATAAATCAATTGCATTAGGCGTATATTACTATCTTTTCGTAACTTTTTAACACATGTTTCTTTGAAACAGGCAAAAAAACTCACATTCTACTACGCGCTATCCCAAATCATTTTATTAATTTTGTAATTACAAACGCAATACCATTATGAGGGTACTTATAGTCAACACGAGCGAAAGGACTGGCGGCGCCGCCGTTGCTGCCAACCGCCTCATGGACGCTCTGAACAACAATGGCGTTAAAGCCAAGATGCTTGTCAGGGACAAAGTCTCCGACGACATCACCGTAGTAGGCTTAGGTGGCAGCCTTGCCAAACGCATGCACTTCCTCTGGGAGAGATGGTGCATATATTGGCATCTCCACTTCCACCGTGACCACCTCTTCGAGATAGACCTTGCCAACACCGGCTTCGACATCACCAAGCTTCCCGAATTCAAGGAGGCCGATGTCATACATTTAGCATGGGTCAACCAAGGCTTCCTCTCCCTGAAGAGCATCAACAAGATTCTCAAGAGCGGCAAGCCCGTAGTATGGACCATGCACGACCTCTGGCCGGCTACAGGCATCTGCCACTACAGCCGCGGCTGCATGGCGTTCAAGAGCCAGTGTCGCAACTGCCGGCTGCTGCCCGACGGCGGATCCGACAAAGACCTCTCCACAAAAATCTTCAAGCGCAAGCAGAAACTCTATAGAGGCAGTGGCATCCATTTCGTCACCTGCAGCAAGTGGTTAGGCGACCAGGCACGCCAGAGCGCTCTGCTCACAGGCCTTCATTTAGAGACCATCCCCAACCCCATCGACGCCAAGCTCTATGCCCCCAAAGACCAGCGGCAGGCAAGACTCAGGGCGACACTGCCCGAAGACAAGCGCATCATCCTCTTCGTCTCACAGAAAGTCACCGATGAGCGTAAGGGCATGAGCTTCTTTGTCGAGGCCATCAACAAACTCGTTGACGCTCACCCCGAGATGAAGGATAACACCGCCGTTGCCATCCTCGGTGCCAACGCTGAAGAGCTGACAGCACAGCTGCCACTGCCCTCCTTCCCCTTGGGCTATATCGGCAACGACAAGGAGATTATCGACATCTACAACTCCGCCGATGTCTACGTTCTGCCGTCCTTAGAGGACAACCTGCCCAACACCATCATGGAAGCCATGGCCTGTGGCGTGCCATGCGTGGGCTTCAAGGTCGGTGGCATACCGGAGATGATAGACCATGAGAAGACCGGATATGTAGCCAAATACCAGGATGCCGACGACCTCGCCGCGGGCATCTACTGGGTCCTTGACGAGGCTGACCATGACGCGCTGAAGAAACAGTGCGTACAGAAGGTTATGGCCAACTACTCACAGCGCAGTGTGGCAATGAAGTACATAGAAGTCTACAACCAGGTCCTGGCCTTCAAGCATTACAAGATATGATTACGTTTACTATCGTCACCTGCACCTTCAACGCCGCTCCCGTTCTGCAGCGCACCTTGGACAGCGTGCTCAGACAGAGCTATGGCGCTATTGAACACCTCATCCTCGACGGCCTCTCGAAAGACGACACCGTGAGAATGGCCATGGAGTATAAACAGAAGTCGGACAAGGCGGACAACGGACATATCACCGCCGTCATCTCCGAGAAGGACGGGGGTCTCTACGACGCGATGAACAAAGGCATCCGCCATGCCACCGGCAACTATATCATCTTCCTCAATGCCGGCGACGTCTTCCCCAACGACGACACCTTGGAGACCGTGGCCGCACGCGTCGGCGAGGGCGAGGTGCTGCCCGGCGTCCTCTATGGCGATACAGATATCGTCGACAACGAAGGTCATTTCCTGCGCCACCGTCGGCTCGCCCCACCTAAGCAGCTGTCATGGAAGTCCTTCCGATGGGGCATGCTCGTCTGCCATCAGGCCTTCTACGCCCGCGCGGACATCGCCAAGAAGATTCCTTACGACAACAAGACCTACCGCTTCTCCGCTGACGTCGACTGGTGCATCCGTATCATGAAGGAATGTGCCAAAGAAGGTCTTCCCCTGCGCAATGTCAACGAGGTCATCGTCAACTATCTCGATGGCGGCATGACGAACAAGAACCACAAGGCTTCCCTCAAGGAGCGTTTCCGCGTCATGGCCGCACACTACGGCCTCTTCCAGACCCTCATCATGCACATCCTCTTCACCATCAGAGCCATCTTTAAGAGATAGCAATCAGGAATGGAAAGCTACATTGCGCCAGTCTGTTTGAAAGTTCTCTTTGTGTTGTCCACGAAAGACACGAAAGACACAAAGGAACGGCTTCGCCGATGATGCATCGTATTATCAGCGAGTCATCAGCGTATTATCAGCGAGTCATCAGCGTATCATCGGCGAAGCCGACTTTCGTGTCCTTTGTATTTTTGTTTTTCGTGTTCTTTGTGTTCTTCGTGGACAATAATATGTCCTGCTGTCCACGTGAGACCTCTACGAGGTCTTTCCACTCTCCTCGCTCTTACCCCAGGTCGCTCACGTCCGTGGTGGCTTGCTTCGCAGCGCCACCACGCCCGTTCGACGACCTAGGGTCATTCATGGTGTGACCCCTCCGGGGTCAGTGCTCACTCGGCCTGCTTGTAGTCCGAGATCAGTGCTCGTTCTTTCTTTCAACGTTACCGCGCCAGCCTGTTTTAAAGGTTTTCTTTGTGTCAACGCCAAGATTCGACGAAGGAGAATCTGACATTTGCGGGTTGAGGGCGGTGAGAGGCAAAGCCTCGCACAAGCCCTCAAACCGCAAATGGCAAAGGGCCTAAGCCCTTGGCGCTGACACAAAGCGGTTTTCATGGTTTTGGTTGAAAACTATCGCTTGCATAACGAGCAGCGGCCACGTGGAAGATTCTCCACGTGGCCGCTGCTCGTTATACTTTCTTACCTTTAAAAGGTCCTTATACGTATCTGATAATCATACCGGCTCTCACCTTCTGCGACTTTCTGAAGCCGTTCAGTCGGCAGATGGTATCAACAGAGACGCCCACCTTCTTAGCAATAGAAGCGAGGGTCTCGCCTCTCTGAACCTTGTAGTAGACGCGCTCGGGCGCATTCATAGCCTCGCGGACATCAGCAGGAGCACTCTCGTCGCTGTGGCCAACCTCACCATAAATCATATCTCTCGTGTAGCCACCGCTGCCCACCTTGCCACGCTCACGGGTAGCAACCTCAGAGTCGCGCTCGTAGCGCTCACGCGTGAAGACATAATAGTCGCCTGTGACATCCTGATTGCGGAAGTCGAAGAAGATAGCGGGATTCAACGCCACGCCACACAGACGCGTCTCGAAATGCAGATGCGAACCTGTGCTTCGGCCAGTGTTACCGCCTAAACCGATAGGTTCGCCGGCACGCACCACCTGATTCTCGCTGACAAGTTGCTTGGAGAGATGACCATAGATGGTCTCTAAACCATTAGGATGACGAATGACGATATAGTTGCCATAGCCACCGGCTTCGTAACGCACGACACGCACCTTGCCCGAGAAGGCGGCACGGATGGTATCACCAATATAAACTTTGATGTCGAGACCTTTATGCTGACGACCCCAGCGGGAACCGAAGTTGCTCGTCACCACACGGCTCGGAGTAGGCATACAGAAATGACGAAGATTAATGACGAAGGAATCAGGAAGTTCTGTCTGGCGATGTGCATAGCGGTTATCCCATTCATCGCCGTAGAGCTGGGCGGCAGGTGTTTGGATATTCTCACGCTCCATGAAGCTTTTCACTTCCATAGAGTCTAATTTCTTGGCGCGCCGGTCCACCGGGGCTTGTCGTGCCAAAAGGTCCTGTCCCAGAACGGGCACTGTTGCCAATGTTAACAGAAATGTAATACCTAAAGCCTTTAACTTACTTTTTATCGTCATTTGCAGTGTTTTCTTATCAGGGTTGCAATGAAACTGACAAAATTGTTTCATTGATTTCTTCACAAAGTTACAAAAAATATTCACGACTTGATTTCCATCAAGTATTTTTTATGGGTTGTTTAACACATAATTCGTGATTGTAGCAACGCATTAACAAATTTAAACGAGATTGTTACATTATTTTAGGTGGTAGGTGGTAATGATCACCTACCACCTCATCAACTGATAGCTCCCCAGTTGACATTGGTATCCTTGAGCTCACGGAGCCGGTTCCAGAAGATGTTGTATTCAGGCTTTAGGCAGTCGGGGTCGTCGTCGATGATACGCTGTGCCTCATTGCGCGCAAGCTGCACAATCTGGCCGTCACGGGCGATATTGGCTATTTTCAGGTCAAAGGCCATACCACTCTGGGCCGTTCCTTCCAGGTCGCCGGGACCACGCAACTTCAGGTCGGCCTCGGCAATGCGGAAGCCATCGTTGGTGTCGCACATGATGTCTATGCGCTTACGCGTGTCCTCAGACAGCTTATAGCTTGTGACGAGGACACAGAAGCTCTGCTTGGCGCCACGCCCTACCCTACCGCGAAGCTGGTGCAACTGCGACAGACCAAAGCGCTGGGCATCGAGGATGACCATGACGGAAGCATTGGGCACGTTGACACCAACCTCTATGACCGTCGTGGCAACGAGGATCTGCGTCTCGCCACTGACAAACTTCCGCATCTCTGCCTCCTTGTCCTTAGGCTTCATCTGCCCATGGACCTTACTCATCCTAAACTGCGGAAAGATCTGTTTCAATGACTCATAGCCCGCCTCTAAGTTCTTTAAGTCCTTGTTCTTGCTCTCCTCGATGAGCGGGAAGACGATATACACCTGCCGGCCCTCGTTAATCTGCTTGGTGATACCGGCATAGAGACTTGTCATCTGATTATCATACTTGTGTATCGTCACCACCGGTTTGCGGCCCGGTGGCAGCTCGTCGATGACGCTGACGTCGAGGTCGCCATAGAGTGTCATGGCAAGGGTGCGCGGTATCGGTGTCGCCGTCATCACGAGGATATGCGGCGGGCGCTGACTCTTAGCCCAGAGCTTGGCCCGCTGAGCCACGCCGAAGCGGTGCTGCTCGTCGATGACGGCAAGGCCGAGCTTCCGAAACACCACCGTATCCTCTATCACGGCATGCGTGCCCACAAGGATGTCTATGCTGCCGTCGGCAAGGCGCGCCAGGACCTCCTCGCGCTTCTTACCTTTGACGATACCCGTCAGCAGCTCCACCCGGACATCCATACCCTCAAGGAAGTCACGGATGGTCTGCAGGTGCTGCTCGGCGAGAATCTCCGTGGGTGCCATGATGCAAGCCTGGAAGCCGTTGTCGATGGCAATGAGCATGGCCATGAGCGCCACAAGGGTCTTGCCACTGCCCACATCGCCCTGGAGCAGGCGGTTCATCTGACGGCCCGACCGCATGTCGTCACGAATCTCGTGCATCACTCGCTTCTGAGCTCCCGTCAGCTCGAAATGGAGATTGTTACGATAAAAACTGTTGAAGATGGGACCTACCTTGGAGAAGATATAGCCCTTGTATTTATTGCGCTGCTCGGTGGCATAGCGCAAGATGTTGAGCTGCACATAGAAGAGTTCCTCAAACTTCAGACGCTCCTGAGCCCGCTGAACGTCACGCAGCGACTGGGGATAGTGAATCTTGCGCAGTGCCTCCTCACGACCCATAAGATGCAGGCGCGCCAACTGGGCAGGAAGCAGTGTCTCAGGGATGGCACCAACGGGAATCTTCGCCACCAACGCCTTCGTCATCTTCTCCAAGGCACGGGAGTTCATGCCGCGGTCTTTCATCTTCTGCGTGGTGACATAATAAGGTTGCAGACCCATGGTGCTGAGCTGCATGTTGGCAGCCTTCTCAATGTCGGGGTTGACAAACTGATACCTGCCGTTGTAAGGTGCCGGCTTGCCGAAGACGACATACTCCACACCAGGTCTGTACTTGTCGTAGACCCAACTGCCGGCATTGAACCAGACGATATCCACGACATCACGTCCGTCGGAGAGATGAGCCACGACACGCTTCTTACGGCCCTCACCAAACTCCTCAAAACTCTGTATCCAACCGCTGATCTGAACCAACGGCATATCACCCGTCAGCTCACGGATGGCGTAGACCTTCGACCTGTCCACATATTTATAAGGATAATACTCCAACAGGTCACCCCAAGTTTTGATGTTGAGCTGACCAGCTAAGAGATCCTTGCGCTTCGGTCCTACGCCAGGAAGATACATGATGTCCTGAGAGAGTATATTCGTCATCGGCTACCTCTCCTCTACCAATACCTCCGCAATCTTCAGGTCGAAAGGCGTCGTAAGCTTGATGTTCTCCCTGTTGCCTTCCACCGTCTTCACCTTCACGCCGAGGCTCTCCACCACCGAGGCATCGTCGGTGAACGTCTGGCGCTCGGGCTGGTTGAAGGCCTGTTTGGCGAGCGAGATATCGAAGACCTGTGGGGTCTGCACGGCCCGGAAGAGCTTGCGGTCCACAGTGAAAGAGCTGCCGTTACGGTCGTCGACATGTCGCAGGGTGTCCGTGACGGGCAGCACCGGCACAGCGGTATACTCCTCACGTGCCATCTCGAAACAGCGGTCGATGACCTCCGTGGAGACGAAGGGACGCACACCGTCGTGGAAAGCCACGACACCATCGGCATCGTCAGGGACGAGGGCTAGGCCATTGCGCGAGCTCTCGAAACGGGTGGCGCCACCGTCGGCAAGGATATGGGGAACGGTGAAATGATACTCCTCGCAGAGCTGATGCCAGTATTCCTGCTGGTCCTTAGGCAGCACGACGATAATCTGCATGTCTCCATCGTAGGCATGGAAGCGCTCGATGGTGCGCATGAGAACGGGGCGACCGCCAACAGGCAGGAACTGTTTAGGTATCTCGGAGCCCATGCGCGTGCCATGGCCTCCGGCAACAATGATAGCGTAGTCCATAATTATTTCTCCATCAAATGAGCAAACTGCATCTTCTTCTCCAAAGCCTTGACATCGGCCTCGGGAATGAAATAGCTGAGGATATGATAAGCATAGGGCAGCGTGGCGGCAGGACCCTCACCGGTGGTGATGGTGCCGTCCTCCTCCCAAAGGGCGCCCGTGTAGATAGTGGAGGCATGGAAATGCTTCTCCCAGCCCGGGGAGCAGGTGGCACGCTTGCCGTCGAGGATGCCGATAGAGGCCAAGACAGTGGGGGCGGCACAGATGGCGGCAACACGACCGCCACGGTCATACTGCCGCTTCAAAGCCTGACGGACACCAGCATGCTCGTTGAGGTTCTTGCTGCCCGGCATGCCTCCAGGGAGCATCAGCAGGTCGGCATCACTGAAGTCGCCATCCTCAAAAAGCATGTCAGCCTTAACAGTGATACCATGAGAGGTCTCGACAAACTCACTGCCCGTAACACTGACAGTCTTGACTTCAACGCCACCACGACGAAGAATATCGACGGGGGCTAATCCTTCTATCTCTTCAAAGCCATTGGCTAAAAATTCGTATACCATGGTAATGTGTAATGTGTAATGTATAATGTATAATGTGTAATGTGTAATGTATAGTGAATAATGTATGGTACGCAAGCGCTTGCCATAAATAGTTGGTACAAAAATAAGGAAAAAAGCGTAAAGAGGAAAATAAATTAGTAACTTTGTTGAGAAAATGATAATAAAACAGCACGTTATGACAGAGAAACGTTTGCGTTTTGCTATTTTCGGCAACGAATACCAGGCTAAGAAGAGCACAGGCATCCGGCAGGTCCTCGACGGTCTCTACCGCCGCCATGCCGAGGTCTATGTCGACCGTCCGTTCTACGAATACCTCACCACCGTCCTCCATGAGGAGGTGCGCGCAGACAGTGTCTTCGACGGTTATAACTTCGATGCCGACTATGCTATCTCCCTCGGCGGCGACGGCACCTTCCTCAAGGCTGCCAACCGCGTCATGGCCAAACGCACGCCCTTGGTGGGTGTCAACACAGGGCGCTTGGGATTCCTCGCTGAGGTGCTGCCCAGCGAGTTTGAGGAGGCCCTCGACGAGATATACAACAACAAATGCCGGTTCGAGGAGCATACCGCCATACAGATAGAGACTGACGCCGCCAACGACGACCTGCCCATAGAGGGTAGTCCCTACGCTCTCAACGACATCGCCATCCTCAAACGGGATACGGCATCTATGATAACAGTGCGCGCCTTTGTCAACGACGACTACCTCGTCACCTACCAGGCCGACGGGCTCGTCGTCTGTACGCCGACAGGCTCCACGGCTTACAACCTCAGCAATGGCGGTCCCATCATCGTACCTCAGAGCGGCAGCCTCTGCCTCACACCCGTAGCTCCACACAGTCTGAACATCCGACCTATCGTCATCAACGATACCAGCGTGATACGCCTTGAGGTGGAATCCAGAACCCATAACTATCTCGTCGCCATCGACGGCCGTTCAGAGAAGCTCCACGAAGGCATCACCATAACGATCCGCAAAGCTCCCTACACCGTCCGTGTCGTCAAACTCCTCTCCAAACGCTACTTCTCCATCCTCCGAGAGAAGATGATGTGGGGAGCGGATACGAGGGGTTAGGTGTTAGGTGTTAATGGTATGGCTGTTGAGTGATAGGGGTAGGTGTTGATGCAAGCACATGCAGCGGTGAGGCACTGACCCCGGATCCATGCGTATGTAGCGGTGAGGCACTGACCCCGGAGGGGTCACACCATGAATGACCCCAGGTCGTCGAGGTGCCGGGAGGGCGACGCGTAGCGCACCCTCCCGGCACCGAGCGACCTGGGGTTTAGAGCGAGGAGAGTGGAAAGACCTCGAAGAGGTCTCACGTGGACAACAGGACAATGGCACCGGATGTTGCTGTGACGTTCCTTTTTACAAAAACAAATAAAACCTCTTGCCGTGATGCAAAGCAGGTTTCTCGTTTTTTGGCTCTATTTCCACTGAAAAGATGATTGGAAAATGGTCATAGACAGGCAACCGCTCCTCAAGGAGCTGTGGTGTTGAAGTGCCGGGACAGTCTTTGCGAGCAAGCTCGCCGCCTGCCCCGACACTTCAACACCACCCCCTTCAAGGGGGTAAAGCCTGTCTATGCCGAAAATTGCTGACGCATAAAATTGCCCTTCGGGCATAAAATAGAACGGTACACCAATTAGTCTACTATCTGCCTTCAGTCGATTAAGAATAAGAATATCGTCTGCGCTATTTTATGCGCTCCGCGCAATTTTACGCGAAGCGATTTTCGTCATGGACAGGCTTGACACCCGTAGGGGGTGAGGCGCTATCTACGGGATAGCCGTCGAGCTTGCTCGAAAGGCGATCCCGTAGATAGAGCCTCAGAGCTCCCTGAGGAGCGGAAGCCTGTCCATGACAATTTTCCTTTTACTCTCATTCCGAGAAATGACCATTTGTGGTTTTAATATCCTCTAACTTGTCAGTACGAACATCACCACTCAGAAATTATCCGTGGCATTTGCCAACGATATCTGTGGCATTTGCCAACGATATCTGTGACATTCACCAGCGACATCTGTGGCAATTGCCGCAGAACGACTGAACATGCGCTGAGAAACGCCAGACAACTCACTGAAAAGCCTGTGGCTACATGAGCGAGCTGGTACAGTCTACTTTAGCGAGTTGGTACAACAAATACACGATTCGCTAAGAAAAGTGTGGGGATAAGCTGAATATTCACTAAGAAAAGTGTAGCAGCATAGAAAATATTCGCTAAGAAAAGTGTGGCAGCATAGGAAATATTCGCTAAGAAAAGTGTAGGGACATTTGTCTATCTAACTATAAATATGTATCTTTGCGAAAAAAAACAGACTATGGAGCGACAGATGATGGCGGCATTAGCAGCCTGGAAAGACAAGAAAGACAGAAAACCTCTTATCCTCCTTGGTGCCCGCCAAGTGGGAAAGACGTGGATACTGAAGGAATTCGGAAAGAGATACTTCAAAAATGTTGCCTATGTCAACTGCGACAACAATCCACAAGTGGAAGATTTATTCTCCACTGACTACAACATGGAGCGCATTATCATGACCATCAGCGCTATCACACACCAAAGTATTGTACCAGGGGAGACACTCATCATCCTTGACGAGATACAGGAGACAAGAAAAGGACTGGCTTCTTTGAAATATTTCTGTGAGAACGCCCCTGAATACCATGTTACTGTAGCCGGCAGTCTATTGGGAATACAACTTCATCAAGGTGAGTCATATCCTGCTGGGAAAGTGGATACCATGACCTTGTATCCGATGGATTTCTCTGAGTTTCTGCGAGCCAAAGGTGAAGATAAGATGACAGAGATCCTCCATAGTCTGGACTGGAATGTCATCAGCGGACTAAAAAGCCGTTTCACGCAACTATTGAGGGAGTATTACTTCGTCGGCGGGATGCCCGAAGCGGTATTGAAATTTGTTGATACCAAAGATCCTAACGCTGTAAGGCAGATCCAGACTGAGATCCTCCAAGCTTATCGGAAAGATGTCTCCAAGCACGCACCTGTGGAAGAGGCCGTCAGAATCAATCAGGTATGGCACTCCATACCCTCACAACTCGCCAAAGAGAACAAGAAATTCATCTATGGCGTCATCAAGAAAGGAGCGCGTGCCAAAGAATACGAAATCGCTATACAATGGCTGATTGACGCCGGACTCGTCTATAAAATACCGCGCATCAGCGCTCCCACACTTCCACTGAAAGATTATGAGGATGTCTCGTCCTTCAAACTCTTTATGCTTGACTGCGGCCTTTTGGGGGCACTGAGCAACACCCCACCAGTATCCCTGCTGTTGCCAAATAGCATGAAAGAAGGGAAGGACTCCTTCACCGAGAACTTTATCTGTACGCAGATGGAAACGTTAGACGACACCACCATCACCTACTATAGCCGTGAGGATTCGCAGCTTGAGATAGACTTTGTCCTCCAACTCTCCGACATGATTATCCCCATAGAAGTCAAGGCTGAAGAGAATCTCAAAGCCAAGTCACTGGCTGCGTTCGTTCGCGTCCATCCAGACCTGCATGGCCTGCGCTTCTCTATGTCGGACTACCGTGAACAAGACATTCTGACCAACGTCCCTCTCTATGCCGCTGCTCCCTATCTGAAAAGCCAAAGGGAAAGACGGCAGAAAGAGATTGATAAGCTGTTGGAAGGGCTTATATAGACTTCCCACGTTCATGCCCTTTACGCATCAACCGGTACCTCCGTAGGGGCGGGGGTTATCCCCGCCCTAACCCCGCATCGGTATAGCAGGCCCCATCAAAGCCTTTTCGTTTCCTGCCAAGATTCAAACAAACCAGATTACGTAGTCCGCATGATTAAATCTGTGTCATCTGTGAAATCTGTGAGAAATAAAATCTCGGTGAGATAGACACTCTGTGAGAAGTTCACACGGATTTCACGGATTTCACAGATTTCCACAGATTTTCTCTATATCCGCGTTGAGGTGCGGTAAGAAAAAAAAGAGAGCAGCTCAGTGGTGAGCTGCTCTCTTGGTAGATGGATGCGGGAATAGATTCTAAAATATTTACTTAGTGATGAAGCTTAATGCTTACTTGATGTCACCCGTCTCGGTGCTGAAGTTCAGATAGACCTTCTTGCCAGCACCAGAGGTGAAGGATGCACCGTCTGAGCCACTGTTGCCACGATACTGAATGGACTTGTTGGCAGCAACGCCGAACTCGGCTTTCCACCAGTCAGTCTCAGGAATCTCAACATAAATACGTACGGCCTTGTCATTCTTCAGTGCAGGCGATACAAAGCTACCGCCTCTGGTGGCAGGTGTAGAGAAGAGGTCGGCGGCAGTACGGGTATTAGCCCAGCCATCGGCAGAAGTCTCACCCATGAGGTAGACCTTCGGCGTGTAAGCCTTGAAGGTGTGCTTAGTACGGTCTACAACGAGGAGATACCAGCCTGCCTTGTCGCACTTCACATTGTCAGGTGTAGAGAAGTGGCTGGCCTGGTCACCGCCATCGCATGTGGGAGAGAAGTCACCCTTCCACTCTGCTACAGGAGCGAACTTGAACAGCTCATCCTTGTCGAAGTACTTGATGGTCCAGAAGAGGTTATCGTTACCGTTGACCTGAGTCAGTTCCATCCACTTTTTGCCCCAATCGTAGCCTTTGTAGCTACCTGTCATAAAGAGCTGCGGGACATCCTCGGCCGTAGCATAGACGGTCTGGTCGAGGAGGTTGACATGGATGATATAGTACTGCTTGGTTGTGCCAGCGAACTGGATGTTACCACCCTGACCATTCATGTTGTCATAGAGTTTTGTCTTGACAGGACTCTTCTCGTCTGTGGTGATATCTGTTGTGTGGCCGTCACCGGAGAGTACGGTGCCAGCATTCCAGCTACCCTTATGTGCCAAGTCAAGCAACTTAAACTCGAGATGGTCGCCATAGGTCAGATCCTGAGCCGGGACACGGATGGTGAACTCGGGGTTAGAATAGGGATCAGCACCACCGAACTCATACTTGAACTGTGTATCGTTCTCATTCCATCCATAGTTACCATCAGCCTTGACAGCGCCCTTCACGTTACCGACAAAGTAGTAACCAACCTCGGAGAGTACGGGAGCCTTTGGTGTGATGTAGACATTGAAAGTACCAGCATCAACCAGCACGTAGTCATTACCACTAACGGCGGAAGCCAAGATCTTGGCAGAGAATGGACGAGCCACTGGCTTCAGACCATAGCTGTCGGAAACGAACTGCTGGATAGTAGCGCTGTCAGCGTTGCAGCTATTGCTGAGGTCTATCGTCTTGGACGTCGTAGACTTGGCGTCAGCGCCTGTCGGTGTGAGGACGACACGGACGTTCTTATAACTATAGGCATAGTCAGCAGGCACCTGCAGCGTAGCCATCGTGACACTGTCCTTAACAGGCTGCGCGTTGTTCAGGTTAAGAGGATTCTCCTCTGTAGACGTTGTCGAAGCCGTGAAGCCCGGAATGGTGATGGCATTCTCCTGCGCGTTGGTCTGTGGGTCGGCCCAGTCATCGTAGTCGCCCTTACAGGAGCTCATGCCGACAACAGCGAGCACGGCAGCCATACCAAGGAAATATTTCTTCAATTTCATTGTTGTATTCTTTAATAGTTTATCAAGAGGGGGCGCAGCCTTCACCTTTTCGTGAAGGGTGAGCCTCACGCCCCCAAGCTATTGTTACTTTACGTATGCAGCGTCGGTGTCGAAGTTGATGTACAGCTTCTGACCAGGAGCGCAGGTGACAGAGTAGTCAGCGCCCTTGTTCTTTGCCCAGTTATCGACGAGGTTGGCATCGCGGTAGTAGATCTTACCCTTGTAGATAGTGAACTCAGTATGCCACCAATCCCATCCTGGAATCTTCATGTAAGCGCGGAGCTCACCCGCACCAGCGAAGGCCGGAGATACCCAGTCGCCGTCGGCATTGTCAGGTGCTGTCAGCTCCCAGCCAGTAGTAGGATCATCCCAATCGCCACCAGCTACTGCACCAATGACGTATGCCTTCGGAGCCTCCGTACGGAAGGTGTATTCCATCTTGTTGTTGGCAAGATCAGCATGAGCCTGGACGACGATGATGTACCAACCAGCGTTGGCAAACTGAATACCACCATCGGCAGCAGCAGAGAGACCAGCGTTGCCATTGTCAACGATGTTCTTCACATTGTTGTAGCCATTAGCTGTGGTGTTGTCATCGCCGAAATGGACAGAAGTGTTGGCATCCGCATAAATCATGCAGTAGAAGTACTCTGTCTCACCGTAGATCAATCCCATCTGTTTAGCCTCATTGCCATGATGGATAGAAGCGCCAGAGAGGAACATCTGTGTCGGTGTAGAAGCGACATAGCTGACCTGCGTATGAGGCAATTCGATGACGTTAGAGTTGATGTAGGTGTTGTCGGTGAAGTCGACATGAGCACGCAGACGGATGTAGACCGGGATATTCTGACCCGTGGGGTCGGCACCATTATTAGCATTCTGGTAGAGCTTCACGACAGCATTGTTGAGCTCAACGGCATCAACGTTCATGTTAGCAGAAGTGTAGGAAGCAGCGAGGGTCTTATAGTCTACGCCCTGACCCACCTCAGTGTTCTGCTTGAAGTTGGGATCGATAGACACCTGCACCTGGTAGATGACAGGTGCTGTGTAACCATAGTCAGGCTGGCTGCAGGTGAGGTTCAGCGTGGAACCCTTGGCCAGGTCGTATGTGCTCTCACCGAGTGCGATGGCAGGCGTGTTGAGATGGAATGTAGTAGCGTCCTGCAATGTCGGGTTGCTGTCTCTGTCTTCAGAGCAAGCCGTCATCATGGGGATGGCCACAAGCGCCAGCAACGGGAGCACCAAACTTTTTATGATGTTTTTCATTATTTCAGTTTTAATTTGTTATTAAGTCCTTGAGGAGCCTCAAGGACTCTTTTTCTGTTAATAACCAGGATTCTGATGTCCCTTGAGGTTCGGGTTGCCTGTGATTTCCGTCTCCGGGAAAGGATAGGCGTTGAAGTGAGCGTCAACGATCTGACCGTTGGCTACGCCCCCCTTCCAGTCCCAAACATACATGTTGCCATTGAGCGCACGGCTATTGCCAGCGAAGACACCGAAGCGGACAAGGTCGGAACGACGGCGGCCCTCAGCATAGAACTCACGGCACCACTCATCGCAGATGGTCTCCAAAGAGAGATCTGACTCTTGGAACTCTTTTGCGCCAGCGCGGTCGCGCAGCTGGTTAATATAGCCTAAGGCAGCACCCTTGTTGCCTAAGCGGAAGTTAGCCTCAGCCTCAATCATCAGTACCTCAGCGTAGCGGAACAATGGCACGTCGACATCAACACGGTCGGTACCAGGGTTGTGAACAGCCTTGCCATCAGAACGGTGGTTGTCCCACTTCACGATAGACAGACCATCGGTGAAGGTAGAGATCTTCTCTATTCTGCGTTTTTTCACACCACCGCCGCGGCCACCATAGAAGAGTGCACGGTCGTCACCAGCTTTGGCGACAATCTGCTTGGTGGAAGAGCCGTCCTGCTCGTCGAGAGCCTTGATCTCAGCCTCTGTGGCTCCATCTGGAGCAGCCTCGGTAGAGAGCGGACAGTCGTCGAGCGTCGGGAAGAACTTGCGGACGAGGGCGGCACGGGAGAAGTTACAAGACCAGCCATTGGTGGTACCCAGGTCTGGCATACCGGCTTTACGGAAGGAGTTGACGAGATACATACCGCAGGAGTTGGTCATGGTGTGAAGACCATCCTGACGAATCGGGAAGATAATCTCCTTCATAGCATCATGGTTGACATCGTTGTCGGCCATGAAGAGCTGCTGGTAACCGCTATAGCCGTTCTTCTCCGTGGTGGAGAGAGAATATTTGCCCACGAGCTGGTCAGCGTAGCTTTTAGCCTTCTCCATGGCCTCCTTGGTGGTGATAGTCGGGTCATAGACGTGAGCATTGAGCCACAGACGTGCATGGAGCAGAAGCGCAGCACCGCGGTCGGCGCGACCGTAGTTGTCGCCACTGTTGTAAGCGCCAATCTCGGCCATTTGCGGCTCGATGGCTGTGAGCTCCTTATCCAACCACGTCACCATCTCGGCACCCGTCTTGTACTCAGGATAGGTAGACAGGTTGAAGTCAGTCTTGAACGGACAATTGTGGAAGAGGTCAAGAAGATACCAGTAGTGGAGGGCACGGAGGAAGCGAACCTCAGCACGGACACCCTGGTGAGCTTCGTCGTCGGGCACGTCAGAGAGGAAGAAGTTGTACTGTGTGATATCATACATCAGACGCTTGTAGGCCCACTGCACACGACCAGTGGAGGAGTTCCAGCTGATAGTGGTAACCTCAGGGATACCAGCATCGTTCTGCCAAGCCCAAAGCAGCTCGTCGGTGCCGAGCTCTTCCAGATTGAAGGTAGTGCGGTAAAAACCTGTCTCACCGGCGTCCATGTTGGTCATGTCGCCATTGTCGTCAGGACCTTTTTGGCCTGACAGACCGAGCATGCCATACATTTTACCCAGAAGGCCCTGCTCATTGGAAGTGGCTGTCGACTGTGGGTCGATAGACGAGATGTTGAGCTCGTCGGTGCACCCGGTGGTAAGACCGAGCGTGAGTGCCGCAGCAGCTATTGATTTAATTAATATATGTTTCATTTTAGAAGATTCTTATTTTCCGTTAATATTAGAAATTCAGGCTCATACCGACCTGCAGGCTCCATGGACGCGGATACGGGTCCCTGTCAACACCGCTGGGAACCTCAGGATCAAGACCGTCATACTTTGTGATGATGAACGGGTTCTGGCAAGTGGCATACACACGGCCGCTGGCCTCGCCACCCCAAAGGTGAGAGAAGCTGTAACCGAGCGTGATGCTCTGGCACTTCAGGAATGAAGCATTGCGCACGAAGTAGTCAGAGAGCCAGTGCTGTGTCTGCTGACCTGTGACATCGTTGATACCGGACCAACCCAGGGCGACAGCATCGGGAGTCGTGTTCTGGAAGGCATTGTTACTATTCAAGCCTGTGGCACTGATGTAAGTGTTGTTGGACAGGTTGTCGTAGTAGACGTAGTTGCCGATAGACGCGCGGAAGCTTGTAGAGAAGTCAAAGTTCTTGTAGACGAGCTTTGTGGTCAGACCCATGGTGACAGGAGCTGCCGGGCTCTTGTAGCAGTAGCGGTCGGCCTCAGAGATGATGCCGTCACCGTTACGGTCAACGAAGACACCCTCCAACGGCTTGCCGTCCTTATCGTAAACCTGCTGGTAGACGAAGAAGGAGTTCATCGGCTCACCCACCTTCTGCACCTGGATACGGGTACCGTTACCACGAGAGATAGTGTTGCCGGACCAAGCGTAGTAGTCCTTGCCGCCACCGGCGAGCTCGGTTATCTCATTGTGGTTCCAGCCTACATTGTAGCTGACATCCCATGTAAAGTCCTTGGTGACGATGGGCTTGGCATCGATCGAGAACTCAACACCGTAGTTCTTCAGCGAACCCATATTCTCCCAAAGCTCAGGAGCGAAGTTGGTACCGGTAGGAATAATCACGCTCTGCAGCAGGTCTTTGGTCTTACGGTAGTAACCATCAACACTAGCAGTGATGCGGTTGTTGAGGAATCCGAAGTCGAAACCGGCGTTATAGGTTGTGGTCTTCTCCCATGTCAGATCAGGGTTGTAAGGCTGCGGACGCAGGGTGCTGACAAATCCCTTATCGTTGTCGCCCTCACCAAACTGGTACATAGCGTACTGATTACTGACGACGTAAAGTGGCATGTAGTAGAAGTCGGAGATGTTACCACCTGTCTCCTGCTGACCAGTGATACCGTAAGAGAGACGGAGCTTGAAGTCGTTCCACCAAGGCATGTTCTTGAAGAACTTCTCGGAAGAGATGCGCCACATGAAGGCGGCAGATGGGAAGTAACCCCACTTGTGACCCTTGGCGAAACGGGAAGAACCATCGGCACGGAACGTAGCGGTGAGAGAATACTTCTCAGCCAAGGTGTAGTTCAAACGACCGAAGTAAGAGACGATGGAGTTGTGAGTAGCCCAAGCCTGCTCGTCGCGAACGGCAGCGTTGTGTGCTGTTGGCGTAGCGAGCTTCTGGTTGCTGGAGTCGTACCAGTCGAGACCTTGTCCAGCATTCCAGCCGCTACGGTGGTAGTGGCTCTGCTCGGCACCACCCATGATATCGAAGTCGTGGATACCCCATACGTGAGCGTACTCAGCGTAGGCGTTGCCGGTCATACTATATTTATAGGTACGTGTAATACCGTCCCAGCCATAGTAGTTGTTCTCACGAGAATAGATGGAGTTGTTGCTCGACTGACGGGCGTTGGTGTACTGTCCGCCGAAGTTGGCGTGCAAGTGCAGGTCCTCGAAGCCGTGAATCTTATAGTCAGCCTCGATGTTACCCGATACATCGTTGGTATGTGCCAAGGTCTTTGTCAGGCCGAGGGTGGCGACAGGGTTGCCCGGAGCATTCGGGTTGGTGGTATAAGCCCAGTCCTTGTTGTTAAATTCAGCGCCCTGTGTGTACTGCCAGTAGCCTCCAGTGTACTGCTGGAAGATAGCTTCGTCGCTACGGACAGGACGTGTAGGATCCATCTTCAGAGCAGAGCCTACGACACCACCGTTACCGGTCCAGTTGTCCTTCTCGTAAGTGTATTTAGCTGTGATATTGAATGTCAGGTGAGAATCGAAGAAGTGCGGCGAGAGGTTCACACTGCTGTTCCAACGGTTCATGTCGGACTGCTTGATGATACCTTCATCATACTGATAGCCTGCACTGATACGATACGGCATGTTCTTCAGACCACCAGAGATAGACAGGTTATGACCTGTGGAGATAGCGGTACGGAAGATTTCGTCCTGCCAGTCGGTGTTGGCTGTGCCGAGAGACTTGAGAATATCAGCACCGCTGAGCTTGGTCATCAGAGCACGGTACTCGTCACCGCTGAGCACATCGTAGCGCTTCTGGGTGTGAGAGACGGTCACATTGGCATTGTAGTTGACCTTCGGAGCCTGACCGGCCTGACCTTTCTTTGTGGTGATGATGATGACACCGTTAGATGCACGCGAACCGTAGATGGCGGTGGCGGAAGCATCCTTCAGCACGGTGAAAGTCTCGATATCGTTCGGGTTGATACCTGCAAGAATGTTAGAGGTACCAGTAGCTGTATTGCCATCAATGACAAGGCCATCGATGACATAGAGCGGGTCGTTGGAGGCGTTCAGTGACGAGCCGCCACGGATACGAATCTGTGCGCCAGCACCAGGAGCACCGCCGGATGTCTCGACATCCACACCGGCAACTTTACCGACAAGCATGTCGGAAGCGGAGTTGGTGATACCCTTAGAGAGCTCATCAGGCTTGATGGCTGTGACAGAACCTGTGAGGTCGTCTTTCTTGACACGGCCGTAACCGATGACGACGACATCGTTAAGGGTCTTCTCGTCATCCTTCAGCGTGACGACCATGTTGTCGCCGGCAGTCACTGTCTGCGGGGTCATGCCTAAATAAGTAATGGTCAGCTTTGTACCGGGGGCTACGTTGATGCTGTAGTTACCATCCATGTCGGTGATACCCACTGCCTTACCGTTGGCAGTGATGGTGGCACCCATGATGGGCTCGCCGGTAGCATCCTTCACCTGTCCCTTGATGGCACCTGATTGTGCCCAGG